>Ga0209913_1000310_pt1 | contig 45378 bp, 45 predicted proteins | sample PersoiDNA2013203_FD_185805 | JGI IMG/M metagenome (GOLD analysis project Ga0209913, IMG submission 185805) | Permafrost soil microbial communities from the Arctic, to analyse light accelerated degradation of dissolved organic matter (DOM) -... | ecosystem: Environmental > Terrestrial > Soil >...
CTGCAAATAAGCAGCCAATAAACAAGCTACCGTTAAATCCGCACTAGTACCAGGGTTAATTCTGCGCATTTTAAGTGAAGTATCCCATTCCAGCAATTTCTTTTGCATCAATTTTGGATTATCTGTCGCCCAATAACTAGCCTCAACCTCTTGCGCTTCATTCATCACACTGATCGCTATCGCATCACCATACTTACGGATTACATGCGTATCTAATTGATTAGCCATAAAGCCAATATATAAAGCGGCCGTTGCCCATACCTGATTTTCCCATTTTGCCATGGCTTCACTATAGCGTGTTAAACCAAAACCAAGAATATCCGAAAAATCATTGGCATATTGCCAAGCAATGCGGTCTCTATTTTGCGCAGAGTGCATCATTTCCAGTAAAGTGACGCTAGGCTTTTCATAGACATCATGTTCATCTATACGACCCAACCCTGCTGGATCTGCCAACACAATCGCCTGCCCAGCAAGTGACGCATCGTCTACAGTAAGATGACTTAAGGTGTTGTTTAAACTTTGTTGAAATGTCTGAGCCACATCTCGGCGCAAGGCTGCATGAATCAACGGCGCACATAATAAAATCAAGCCTAAATTAGTATTCATACCTACAGCTTGCTGTGTGGCATCTATTGCATGAAATATGCGCTCCCCTACTGTTAAGTCAGGCCCAGCAATCACTATAGCCGATACATCAGCACTTTTAATAAAATCATGTATCGTCATGCCGTGACCATCCGCAAACACGTGGACATTGCCAGGTTTTAACGCTTGCAACTCGACCATACAGGCATTTTTATAGATGGCAGCTAATTGTTTTGAGGTTAAGTGTTTCGAGTTCATTTTATTAAGATTTAAATTTTGTTTAGAAAATCATCGACTAATAACTGCGCTACATTCAACTCAGTCACGCTCTGCAAACCTTTCCATGCAGGAATACTATTCACTTCCAATACATAATATTCACCACTAGCGGCCTGAATAATGTCCACGCCGCAGTAAGCAATATCAACTGCCGCTGCGGCCTGCAATGCAAGCTGGTTCATCGCTTCATTTTGATGAACCACTTCACAACGACCACCAGCCGCGACATTATTCACCCAACTACGGCCAATACGTTTCATGGCTGCAACAACCTTGCCATTAATCACAAATACACGGTAGTCATGTGGCGCATCAGCAGTTTCAATCAACTGCTGAAAATAATACACCCCATCCACAAACTGTTGCATAGGTACAGGTAAAGGTTCATTTGCAAGAAGTTTGCGCACACCCAAGCCTTGAGAGCCGAATAGAGGCTTCATCACTAATGTTTGATTATTTTGCTGGGCAGCATGGCGGATAGATTCAGCTTGCGCTTTTGATTCACACACCCAGGTAGGCGGTGTAGCTACGCCATGAAAATGCAGTAAAAAACTGGTCATAGCTTTATCAACGGTGCGCTCAATGGCCTTTACATCGTTGTAAATAGTCACACCCTGCATTGACAACATGTGTAACACATTCAAACGCGTAATCACTTGCTGTAGCGTGCCGCCTGAAACGCCACGGACAAACACTGCTGGCGGCAAAGTATCACAGTATGGGATGTTAATTTGCGGCTTGCCTTCCGACAAATCAATCACACAAGCTTGTAATGAGACGAATACCGCATCAACACCACGCCTAGTAAAAGCTTGTTTTAATTGTGTACCATGCCACCCAGGGTCATCAGTAAAAATAGGAATTTTCAAATAATGACAATCAATTTAGTCGTTAAATGAAAGTTCTATCAAGGCTTCATTCAATTGCCCACCCTCAAAAACATTACCTGTATCCACATTGGTGACAGTTACTTTAGCAGGACTGAATAACATCGGGTCGATTTTATAAAAATCCATATTCACAGATTTAAACACTTCCGCAAACGTTTTTCCATAGTCTTTAGAAGCGCTACTGGGTAAGTTTAACGCCAGTTCAGCGGCAGCGGCATCATCACCTTTAACTTGCAAGGCTACTGATCCACCAAACAAAATAGCATCATTAGTGCGGCCCATTGCCGTCATAAAGTCTTTGGCTACCGGTGGCAAAACCGCTAAACCAGTGCCGCTGATGATATTCGCTAACGGAAAATGAAGTGTATGCGCTTTATGTAACGCCACTTCTAGCACACGTCCCACAATTTGAACCACGCCGGCAATACTGGTCGTTGGTGTTAAAATAATGGTTAATTGTTCAACTGCGACTTTGGTATCGCGCACAATTTTCTCAATGACTTCGACAGGAGGGATTTTGTCAGTTTCCAGCACGATGCAAGTACTGCTGGCCGTATCTTGATACTCCAGTTCTTTGAACAAATCCTCACGCTGTGCTAATGCGCGAGCTGGGCCAGAACCTAGTGAAAAAAACTTTTCATGACTAAGCGCCCAACCTGCATATTGGCTTGCCAAGCAAGCCAGCACTGGCTGTGCGGATGCCACAGAAATAGCATTAGGCCAATTAGAAAAGCGGGTATCTGATTGCAAACTAACCTGCCCTAAACCGCCCATACAAATCTCGGCAATCAAACGTCCAGCTTCGGCGCTGCCAGCACTCTGAATACCTGCATCAATAATAGTACAACCTGAGATATGCTTAGAAACTCCTATTTGTAAAGCCTCTGCTTGCTGCACCAATTTATTGACTAAAGGTGCGCTCAGTTGGTTTACACTTAAGTGCGCCTGCGCTGATAATTTTGATGTTAGTGTGTTTTGCACGTTTTCCTCTTTTCAAGCATTTTGTTGTAATAATTGCTGCACTTTTTCTACTCTAGTATGCGCCAATCGCTTGGCTTCATTTGCATTATCAGCAGATGAGAGCACCGTACAAACAGGCTCTCCCACCAATATATTAATCGTTTTTTGTTGCTTGACTGACTGAAAAGTGTCCACGACCCAGTCTGGCCATTCAAACGTAGTAGAAACTTCTAGACCAGTTGCGGCATATACAATAGCGTGCGCATTTGAGCGTAGATTTGCTTCATTTGCTTGTTGAATATGTTCACGCTTAGGTAATGCTCCTTCAAGACAAGCCTTGATATGTATGTCTATTAAATTATCCTCATACAAGCCAAAAGTCGCGCTCAATCTTGAATTGATCTCCAATACATAAGCAACATTTCCGCTTACGACTACATCCAAACTATTCAAACCAATCAAGCCAAATTCAATGGTTAACTTCTCTGCTGCTTCCACCAACTGCTGTTGAATTCTTTGCGACAACACCACATTACCTACCGCACCACCGTAACGAAACGGCAGTTTTTCAGTAGGGCTCAGCCACTGCTCATTAAAACCTATCACCTCAATATGATGCGCATTGGCAACAAACAGCATTGAAACTGAACGTCCATCAATCAATTGCTGATAATAATAATTACCGGACTGCAATACACAATTAGCATCGGCAATACTGATGTGCGCTCCGCCACAACCTCCTACCAACTTTCTCAAATACGCCGCTGATTCAAAATTAGCGGGCAATGTATCGTACAACTCAGGGTAGCGAATATTGCAATTTTCCAACACAGCAAAAAAAACATCAGGCGCTTTTACAGCGCTGACTGTCGCAGCAGAGTTACCGATTAACGGAATAATCTCCGCCACTTTTCGCAACAACGCTGGCTGCGCTTCAAAACCGCTACCGTAGACAAAACCTAGATACTGTCTTGCGTCTAATTTCCCAATTGCGGCCAATAATGCATCAGCATCGAATCCATCGCTATCATATTTAACAACTATCGTTGCCTCAGCTAATTCAACTGTTTGCTTATCGGCAAACGCATCAATCGCTGTAACAGCATAGCCAACCCGCGTAGCAGCCACCACGAATGGCCGCGCGGATAAGGCAATAATTAAGATAGTTTTTTTAATAGCTCGCGCGCCAACTTAAATGCTGCAATAAACTCAAGATACTTTGGTTTTTCAAACGGCTGATCCGCCGCAAGCATCTGTTTCAGCAATTGATGTTGAGTTTGATATTTAAGTTGACCAACTGATATCGCGCCGATGCCATACGCTTGAGTGCCGACAATCTGAACACCATCATCATTCACCCCAACGCCCTGCACACCCAGCGGTGCAACTGCGTTCACATCGGCCACAATTTTCAACTGTTTTGCATGCGTCAAATGTTCTTGGCTAATGACCTGAACGCCCGCCGCTGCAGCACAAATTACAATATCAGCCTGCGCTAAAACTTTTTGTTTAGCCGCCTCTGTTGTGCCATCAACCACTTGCATATTCACTTTATATTGCGCATTCCAAGCCTCGGCCTTCCTCTCTGCTTCAGCGATTGAGTTATAGGCAACCAATTGCACTACAGCGCCCTGTTGTGCCGCAATAATGGCGGAACAACTGCCGACCGGCCCAGTTGCGCCAAATACACTGAGCGTTTTGCCGCTTAAATCTTCATCAAACTGGCTTTTTAAGTGAAACTCAACTTTAGCGATCATCGCAGCAGCTGTAGTAAAAGCACCTGAAGGATCGGCGAATACAGAACACGCAAACGGTGCAAACATTGCATGTTTCGTCGCTGTAAGCATCTCTACAGCAAGATCAATATCACGCCCACCAATAAAAATAGCTTCACGCTTCACGCCAGATAAACCTCGCGAAAAAATAGCGTCTTGCGTTAACCCAACCACCTCAGACAACGCAACATTGGTATAAGTCGTAATCTTATCAAAACCCGCGTCATACGCCATATTGACATCAAACGGACTCGCGTTCTTAGCTGCTGTAAATAAATGCAAAATGCTAGCTTTTTCCATATCAACTTCCCTTAAATATTTTTATGTATTAATTTCTAACTCTTTAATTGAGGACTTCAAATCATTCAAACTAATTCTGCACCAGTATTGCGCGCACGGCAAATCTTCCAAGTTAAGTTACTATCTAAAAACGTCATTCTTAATCGCTGCAAATGCTTTTCCGCTTCTACTTCATTTTCAAACACTGCAAAGCCTGTCGGTCCCCAGGAGCTTTGTCCAAAACAAGCCACACCCATATTTTGCAAACATTGCAACACCGCCCCTACTTGCAGGCTGGCATAACGCCCGCCTTGTGCAGGCGCAAAATAATCGCCAACGTGTGACTGCAATTCTTGAATAGCAAATCCAAAAGCTGTTAAATCATGCTCAACCAAAGCTGGCATCGCCTGCATCAGCACATATCGACATAAATGTGCCGCTAAATTTTCAGGAAATTCAGGTAACTTATTAAAAGCCTCTCGCTCAAGCTCACCATGAATCCCTGGCTGGCTGGCATCAAGGATCAATAAAATACGCCAATCCTCAGGAAAATCATAGCGCGCCAATAAAGGCGGTACTTTTGACGAAGTTAATGTTGAAGATGATGCACCCAACCCTGATGCACGGCCGCCATCAATCAACAATCCGCCATGATCAAACGCTGCAATACCGATACCAGACCGACCGCCACGCCCTGTCAACTCGGCAATTTGCGCAGTACTTAAGTCTAAATTGTATAACCGGCTAATCACCGTACCAACGGCCAATGCCGACTGCGTACCAGAACCCAAGCCAGCGTGTTCAGGGATATATTGATTGATATCCAGGCTGACACTGCCGTTAATATTAAGCCTAGTGATAAGCTGCTGGGCTATTATTGAGACTTTATCAATAATCGACGCCGCGCCTGTTACCTGCAACTTATCAGAAAATCCCGCCGACAATTCAATACTGGGCGTTGCCAGAGTTAATCCTATGCTGCCAAATTTTCGTCCTAAGCCGCCATGTAAATCAAAAAAACCCATATGCAAACGCGCGGTGCTTTTAATTAAGACTTTATTTGTCAAAGTGTTAGCGATATTTGCTGTGATCATAAATTTTCATTGAAAGGTTATTGATGTAATCCGTCATTCAGACTATAAATTTTTAATTAGTTTTTCATATTCTAGCTGACAGCAATCACTTTTCATACGCAAGCAAGCGGTCTATTTATAGCTTAATTCTAAGCTTGCGTCATTTTTGCATCAAAGTTTAAATTTACAGGTGACAACAACTGCATTTTTAGGCAAAATAACTCCTATATTAAGAATAATCTAAATATTTAATCTTCCCTCCGACTCTCATTGCGCGTCATTCATTGAAAAATGGTATTGCATAATGGCTTAAAGTATCGACAAAAGTGATGCATTAAAAAATTAGAAATTTAATCACTTGTTTGCACATCGAAGGAACTGCCATGTCAGCCCACGTTATTCCATTTGAAAATCTACGAAATATAGATGTACCTTCAGTTGGCGGTAAAAACGCGTCTTTAGGTGAGATGATTTCTCAGCTATCAGCAAAAGGCGTTCGCGTACCAACAGGCTTTGCAACTACAGCAGATGCTTACCGAGAATTTTTAGCAGTTAATGGCTTAGACGTCAAAATTAACGCTGAACTTGATAAATTAAACGTAGACGACACGCAAGCACTGGCCATTTGCGGCAAGCAAGTACGTGAATGGATTATGGCAGCGCCCTTTCCAGCCGCGCTAGACAAGGCAATTAAAGAGCATTATGAAATGCTGATTGCAAAATCTGGTAACGGTGCAACATTCGCGGTGCGTTCATCAGCTACCGCAGAAGATTTACCTGACGCTTCTTTTGCTGGCCAACAAGAATCATTTTTAAACATTCATGGCTTAGATAATATTTTGCACGCCATTAAAGAAGTATTTGCCTCTTTATACAATGACCGCGCCATTTCGTACCGGGTTCATAAAGGCTTCGTGCATGCTGATGTAGCATTGTCTGCAGGTATCCAACAAATGGTGCGTAGCGACATTGGCTGTGCTGGCGTGATGTTCACTATCGACACCGAATCTGGCTTTAAAGATGTAGTATTCATTACTTCATCCTATGGCTTGGGCGAAACTGTGGTGCAAGGTGCGGTGAATCCTGATGAGTTCTATGTGCATAAACCAATGCTGGCTCAAGGCAAGCCTGCAATCGTGCGCCGCACTATGGGTTCAAAACTGATTAAAATGGTGTTTTCAGATGCGACACAAGCCGGTAAAAGTACCAATACGATTGATGTAGACGCCGCTGATAGTGACCGTTATTCACTTTCAAATGAAGACGTTTTGGAGCTAGCACGTTATGCCATGACGATTGAAGCTCACTACGGCTGCCCAATGGATATTGAATGGGGTAAAAATGGCATAGATAACAAGTTATATATTTTGCAAGCCCGCCCTGAAACGGTCAAATCACAAGAATCTTTAAACAACGTGACTGAGACTTTCAAGCTGAACAAACACCAGGCAGTTCCATTAGTTGTTGGCCGCGCTGTGACGCAGAAAGTCGGCGTAGGTCCTGTACGTATTGTACTTGACCCTGCAGACATGCATCTGGTACAACCAGGTGATGTATTAGTGGCAGACATGACAGACCCTAACTGGGAACCAGTGATGAAGCGTGCTAGTGCTTTGGTAACGAACCGAGGCGGCCGTACTTGCCATGCCGCGATTATTGCACGTGAACTTGGTATTCCTGCGATTGTTGGCTCAGTGAATGCAACCGACCTTCTGCGTGAAGGTGAAATTGTCACCGTATCATGCGCTGAAGGCGAGACCGGCTTTGTCTACCATGGCGCACTTGAGTACGAAGTCAGCAGCCAAGCCAACGCAACACTTGCTGCCGCGCCTTGCAAAATCATGATGAACGTAGGTAACCCTGACATGGCCTTTGGCTTTGCAAAAACGCCGAATGATGGCGTAGGTTTAGCCCGTTTAGAATTTGTCATTAACAATATGGTGGGCATACACCCTAAAGCTATTTTAAATTTTGATGCAATGCCATCTGCGATTAAAGTCATCATCAAAAACCGCTCACGTGGCTATGCAAGCCCTAAACAGTTCTATATTGATAAAGTGGCAGAAGGTGTTGCAACGATTGCCGCTGCCTTTTATCCAAAACCAGTCATCGTCCGTACATCTGACTTCAAATCTAACGAGTACAAAAAACTGGTTGGCGGTGAGATTTACGAGCCAGATGAAGAAAACCCAATGATAGGCTTCCGTGGTGCTGCACGCTATATGGCGGAAGACTTTAAAGAATGCTTTGCTATGGAGTGTTCTGCCATGAAAAAAGTACGCGATGAAATGGGCTTAACCAACGTTGAGTTAATGATTCCTTTTGTACGTACTATAGCCGAAGCAAAAGCCGTTACAGAAATCATGGCAGCTAATGGCCTTAAACGTGGTGAAAATGGTTTGCGCCTAATCATGATGTGCGAAATTCCATCTAACGCATTACTAGCTGAACAGTTCTTAGCTTACTTTGACGGCTTCTCAATTGGCTCAAATGATCTTACGCAGCTTACTTTAGGCATGGACAGAGACTCTGGAATTTTGGCTGACGGTTTTGATGAACGTAATGATGCAGTTAAGGCATTGATCAAAATGGCAATTCATACCTGCAACCGTTTAGGTAAATATGTAGGTATTTGTGGCCAAGGTCCATCAGATCATCCTGACTTTGCAGAATGGCTGGTTGAAGAAGGCATCCAATCGATGTCACTCAACCCAGATACAGTAGTCTCTACATGGCAACGGCTAGCTAAAAAGTAATAAGGGCAGCAGCATGCTAAATCGCACCGTATTTTTCATTTCTGATGGTACGGGCATTACTGCTGGTGCTCTGGGTAAACTGCTTGAACATTTTCCAAGCACGAACTTTACCCAAGTACGCATGCCATTTACCGACACGCTAGAAAAAATCAAGCTTGCGCAAGATTCCATTCTGCATGCCGCTGTAGAAAACGGTGGTCGTCCCGTGGTGATTATGTCTTTGGGAAACATTGAGTTACGAAATGCTTTAAAGCAATCTAATGCTTACTTTATTGACTTATTCAACACCTTCATTGACCCACTTGGCGTAGAGCTAGAGCAGAAGCCGCTAACTGGTGCAGGCATCGCGCACAGCATCATGGGCACTAAATACAATGACCGTATGGAGGCAATTAACTTCACGCTGAATCACGACGACGGGATGACAAACTCTGGCTTAGAAGAAGCACAAGTGATCTTAATTGGGGTTTCGCGTTGCGGGAAAACACCGACTAGCGTATATCTAGCCATGCAGTTTGGCATCAAAGCAGCCAATTATCCACTGATTCCAGAAGACTTTGAGCGTGGTACGCTACCAGCCATATTGCATAAACATCTCGATAAGATTTTTGGCTTAACTATTAAGCCAGAACGCTTACACGCAGTACGCAACGAGCGTAGATCAGGTAGCTTTTACGCATCATTAGATAACTGCCGAAAAGAAATTACTACCGCAGAAAACCTGATGCGCGATGCTGGTATTACATGGGCAGACTCAACCAGCCGTTCAGTTGAAGAGTTATCTGCGATTATCATGGAAAAAACTCGCAAGCCTACATAAGCAAATTTAACAAGAATATTTGACGAGTATTTATCGTTCTGAGGATACATTCCCCAAGTAAAAAAAGCGCTTAAAGCGCCTTTTTTACAGTTTAAAACCACTATTACTTTAAGCTTGGTTTAATTCTATCTAAAATTTCTGCGGCATCCGGCTTCACATCACTGCTATAAGCATACACGTCCTTACCGCCTGGCAAAATCACATATTTAAAGAAATTCCACGTAGGCATTTGACGCGTTTTAGCGCTGAGTTGCTTATAAAAATCATTGGCATCTGGGCCAGTGACCGAGCTTTTAGTCATCATAGGAAATTTAACTGCATACGTTAACTTACAAAAATCACCTATTTGCTTATCATTGCCAGGCTCTTGTCTAAAGTCATTTGATGGGAAACCGATGACTAACAAACCGTTATTCTTATATTTACTATACAAACTTTCAAGTGCATCAAACTGCGGAGTGAAGCCGCATTTACTGGCGGTATTTACGACTAAAATTGGTTTGTCTTGATAATCACACAAGTTAATTTTATCGCCCTGCAAAGTCGTTAATTGATGATTGTAAAGTTCAGAACATGCAGCATTGGCGATATATGTCACTCCAAATAGTAAAACTGATAATAGAGTTTGCTTCATATTAACTCGCTTAAATTGATGATATAGAATACTCAGTTAGGACTCAGTATTTCATCAATCGTTCTCATGATCAGCACCCAATTTAAACTAAATTTACCTAAAAAAAGTAAGCTAAAATCCAATCACAGCAAACATTACAACAAGCTTAATAACACTCAGCTTATACTTAAGCAATGCAACAAACCCAAGCACAGCAAGACCTACCACTAACCAATCAGCATCAAAATCTACAGCATTCGGCATAAAAAACATGCATAGCAAAAAACAAAGCCAAACTTAAAATTACCCCAACCACAGCGGTAGTAATGGCGGTAAGCGGTGCTGTGAACTTCAAATTTCCTTTCGTGCTTTCAATAACAGGGCTGCCCATAAAAATGAAAATAAACGAAGGTAAGAAAGTAAAAAAACGTCATGTCACTGGCCGCCACCACGCCTGAAACCAGAAGACTATCTGCGCCAAGTACCTGTTGTATCCAACCACCCATCAGAAAACACCATTTAAACCAAGTTCATAACACCTCTAATCGCAATACTTTTCTACGTCTTTTTGTGAGTCCGCTTTAGCTTGACTAATATCGGCATCGCCCAAATACTCTCGTTCACCTTTTTCATTGGTTTTTACAATTCTGCCGCCGTTGGTATAAGTGGTAAGGTTTGATTTAGAAGCCTTGCAGTTATCTTCTCTTAACTTTAATTCAGCTTGCTTTGCTTCATCAGCTTTTTTTTGCTGCTCGGCATCTTTGGCGCGTTTAGTAGCCGCTTCTTCTTTACTGAGTGGAGTTTTGTCTGACGGCGCTTTATCTACTTTACTTTTATCTGTAGGCGTTTTATTTTTGTCTGCGAGGGCTTTATCTACTATCGCCTTATCTTTATTTGCAGCAGCGGTTGCATCGCCCTCGACTTCGGCTAAAGGCGCCAGTCCTGTAGGTTTAGGGATTTTCTTCCCATACAGAGCCTCTTGCTTTACGTTTGATGGTGGCGGTACATCGCTATAACGTACACTACCGTCTTTATCTTTCCATTTATAAATTTCCGCACTCGCCAGCGTAGGCAACATAAGCAAGCTAAGCAATAAAATACGTAATTTCATTTAAGACCTTTAATTATCTAACTAGATACAAATCTTGACTTCATATCAATAGCTTAAATAGTATTGCTAGTTAAATGTTCAAGCAAGTGTTTTATGTAGATAAGCCAGTGATAGATTTGGTTAAATAATCCTATATTTTCAATATAACCGTTGTTATTTATAAATTTATTAACACTTTAATGTCAATCACTATCGCTCATTTTGCCTTAAATCTGTATAATTTCGTTTTGGGTACAAGGATTTACGCATGCGTTTATTGCAACAAGCTCTCACGTTTGACGATGTTTTATTAGTGCCAGCCTACTCTAATGTGCTGCCACGCGAGGTTTCTCTCGCCACTCAACTCACTAAAAACATTCAACTTAACATTCCGCTGTTATCAGCCGCTATGGATACTGTGACTGAAGCACCATTGGCCATTGCGCTTGCGCAAGAAGGCGGCTTGGGCTTCATTCATAAAAACATGACGGCAATGAAACAGGCCGCGCATGTGGCTCGCGTTAAGCGTTTTGAATCTGGCGTGGTGAATGACCCGATTACTATTGAAAGCAACATGACAGTGCGTGACGTGCTTGAGCTCACGCAAATGCATAAAATCTCTGGGATCCCTGTAGTAGATAATGGCAAAATTGTTGGAATTGTTACCAATAGAGATTTACGTTTTGAAACAAATTTAGATCAACCCATTAAAAATATCATGACGCCTAGGGACAGGCTTGTAACCGTCCGTGAAGGCGCCGCAAAAGATGATGTCATTCGCTTGCTGCACCAACATCGCTTAGAGCGAATTCTAGTGATAGATGCCTACGATACTCTCAAAGGTTTAATTACCGTTAAAGATATTCAAAAATCAACTGATCACCCGTTTGCATGTAAAGATGCGCAGGGCAGATTGCGTGTTGGTGCGGCTGTTGGTGTGGGTGAAGGTACTGAAGAGCGCGTTGCTGCACTTGCCGAAGCTGGCGTCGATGTAATTGTGGTAGATACCGCACATGGACATTCACAAGGTGTTTTAGACCGTGTGACCTGGGTAAAAAAACACTTCCCGCAGATCGAAGTGATTGGTGGCAACATTGCAACAGCCTCTGCTGCATTAGCATTGGTTGATGCTGGCGCTGATGGCGTAAAAATAGGTATTGGGCCAGGTTCAATTTGTACTACGCGTATTGTGGCTGGTGTAGGTGTGCCGCAAATTAGCGCCATTTCCAACGTTGAAGAAGCATTAAGAAGCTCTGGTGTACCGTTTATTGCAGATGGCGGCATTCGTTTCTCTGGCGATATTTCAAAAGCAATCGCAGCTGGCGCTTACAGCGTAATGCTTGGCGGTATGTTTGCCGGTACGGAAGAAGCGCCTGGTGAAATCGAATTATTTCAAGGCCGTTCATATAAATCGTACCGCGGCATGGGTTCTATCGGCGCAATGGAAAAAGGCTCTAGCGACCGCTATTTCCAAGAAAATAATGGTAATGCAGACAAACTGGTGCCAGAAGGCATTGAAGGCCGCGTACCTTATAAAGGTAGTGTGCTTGCGGTGATTCATCAGCTTATGGGTGGCCTGCGGGCTTCTATGGGCTATGTAGGTGCAAAAAACATTACTGAAATGCGCGAAAAAGCAGAGTTTGTACAAATCACTTCTGCGGGCATGCGTGAGTCTCATGTGCATGATGTACAAATTACCAAAGAAGCGCCTAATTATCGGATTGACTCATAAACCTAAGCAAACTATGTTGAATGCATCGTTTTCTGATGCATGATTAATTCATTAACACCATGCATTAATACACCATGCATTAATACTTAAGTGAAATGAAAAACGAGAGAGTAAATACTAATTTCGTTTTTACATTTCACTTTTTTATTTTTAATTTGAATACGTTAGTAATTTTAAGTACTTTTAATTTTTACCTTTTAATAGCTCTCAAAACTTATGCAAAAAATCCTCATTCTAGATTTCGGTTCTCAATATACCCAGTTAATTGCTCGCCGTGTGCGCGAAGCCAATGTTTACTGTGAGCTTCATACCTGGGAAGTAAGCGATGCATTTATTCGTGAATTTAACCCAGCTGGCGTCATCCTTTCTGGCGGCCCGAATTCGGTGTATGAAGATGAAACACCGCGCGCGCCTCAAGCTGTTTTCGATCTAGGCGTGCCGGTATTAGGCATATGTTACGGCATGCAAACCATGGCTTCACAATTAGGTGGTAAGGTTGAGAATGCAGCAAAGCATGAATTTGGTTATGCTGAAATCCGTGCGCATGGTCACTCAGCACTATTTAGAGACATCCAAGATACCGTCAATGAGCAAGGCCACGGCTTGCTGGATGTGTGGATGAGCCACGGGGATAAAGTCACAGAATTACCAGCGGGCTTCAGCATTATTGCTAGCAATGAATCTACCCCAATTGCAGCAATGGCAGATGAATCTCGTAAATTTTACGCAGTGCAATTTCACCCAGAAGTGACGCACACTATACAAGGCAAAGCTATTTTAAGCCGCTTTGTACACGATATATGCAACTGTGATCGTGGCTGGAATATGCCAGATTACGTAGAAACCGCAGTCAACAATATTCGCGAACAAGTCGGCACAGACCAAGTGATTTTAGGATTATCCGGTGGTGTAGACTCTTCCGTTGCCGCTGCGCTGATTCACCGTGCGATAGGCGACCAACTCACCTGTGTATTTGTGGATAACGGCTTGTTACGCTTGAATGAAGCTGAACAAGTCATGGACACTTTCGCTGAAAACTTAGGCGTAAAAGTCATTCATGTTGATGCAAGCGAGAAATTCCTAGGTGATTTAGTGGGCGTGACTGACCCAGAAGCAAAGCGCAAAATCATCGGTCGTGAGTTCGTTGAAGTTTTTCAGCAAGAATCCGCCAAACTGCCACAGGCTAAATGGTTAGCACAAGGTACCATCTATCCAGATGTGATTGAATCTGCTGGCGCTAAAACAAAAAATGCCCACAACATTAAAAGCCACCATAACGTTGGCGGCTTGCCAGATACACTTAAACTAAAATTACTAGAGCCACTACGCGAATTATTTAAAGACGAAGTTCGCGAACTTGGTGTTGCACTAGGTTTGCCGCATGACATGGTCTATCGCCACCCGTTCCCAGGCCCTGGCTTAGGTGTGCGAATTCTAGGTGAAGTTAAAAAAGAATTTGCAGATTTACTACGCCGCGCCGATGCTATTTTTATTGAAGAGCTACATGCCAGTGGTTGGTACGCAAAAACCTCTCAAGCTTTTACCGTATTCCTGCCAGTGAAATCCGTTGGTGTAATGGGTGATGGCCGTACTTATGATTATGTGGTGGCCTTACGTGCCGTAGTCACGAGCGATTTCATGACCGCGCATTGGGCTGAGTTACCGTATGACTTACTAGGTAAAGTATCGAACAGAATCATCAACGAAGTCCGTGGCATTAACCGCGTGGTGTATGACATTTCAGGTAAACCACCAGCGACGATTGAGTGGGAATAGTCGCAAGTTTACGGCTCGTTCACATAATCAATAATTTAATATGAGCCGCGGTTTTGTTAAAGAAGATGACTTAGAGCACGCGGGAACGGACTTGCCTGAACGTCCGATAAGTACCCTTCCTAACTATGTAACAGCCACTGGTTTTGAACACCTGGAACAACATGCGAATGCGTTGTCAGTCGAGCGTTTAAGCCTTGTAAACAAGAAAGATGACCAAGTTGCGATACAAAGACTGGCGGTAATAGAGCGCGATTTACGTTATGTATCGGCGCGGTTGAAGTCAGCAATATTGAGTGCACCACCAAATAATAATGAAACTATTCTATTTGGAGCCACCGTCACGGTTGAAGATGAGGCAGGTAAGCCCCATGTATTCACCATTGTAGGTGACGATGAAGCTGACATTAAACTCAATAAAGTGAGTTGGAGTTCACCCATCGCAAAAGCACTGATTAGGCAAAAAGTTGGAGATACTGTGGTATGGTCTCGTCCTGCCGGCAACATAACATTAGAGATTATTAAGATTAGCTATTAGGAAAATATGCAAGTTAAAGAAGCCATCGAAGCCAGACGTTCAGTTAAAAGTTATGACCCGCACTACAAAATAACGCAAACAGAAATTGATGAGTTAATGCAACTCACCATGCTCTCCCCTACTGCCTTTAATATTCAAAACTGGCGGTTTGTCGTGGTTTCAGATCCAGTATTGCGCCAACAGATTCGCGCTGTAAGCTGGAATCAGGCACAGGTTGAAGAAGCTTCTTTGCTGATTGTACTGACGGCCGACTTAAAAGCTTGGGCAAAACAGCCGGCGCGTTATTGGAGAAATGCTCCGCAAGCGGTGTCCGATATTTTAGTGCCTGCGATTGGTCATTATTATGAAAATAACGAACAGGCGCAACGTGACGAAGCGATGCGCTCTTGTGGCATGGCTGCAATGACGATTATGCTTGCCGCAAAAGACATGGGCTACGATACCTGCCCAATGGATGGTTTTGATTTTGATGCAGTAGGGAAACTACTCAATTTACCTGCGGACCATACACCAGCAATGTTTGTGGTAGTTGGAAAAGCACTTAAACCTGCATCGGTACGCGGTGGGCAGTTAGCCATGAGCGAAGTCGTGATCAACAATACTTTCTAATAATAAAAATATTATTCAATAAATTAAAGTAATAAATCTTAAGGATGTAACCGTGTTAATTAGCAACAATATCACCGTACAGTTTGGCGCGAAGCCATTATTTGAAAATGTTTCAGTTAAATTTGGCGACAATAATCGTTATGGTTTAATTGGTGCCAATGGCTGCGGAAAATCGACCTATATGAAAGTGCTTGCCGGCGAATTAGTGCCAAGCGCTGGCAATATTTCAATAGATAGCCATGAGCGTATGTCTTTTCTTCACCAAGACCAGTTTGCTTACGAAGACCAACGTGTGCTGGACGTAGTGATGATGGGCCATGAAGAAATGTGGAAGGCTAATGCAGAAAAAAATGCCATATACGCCAATTTGGAAGCGACCGAAGATGACTATATGCGTGCTGCCGAGCTTGAAGGCGTGTTTGCTGAATATGATGGCTACACTGCAGAAGCACGCGCAGGTGAGTTGCTGTTAGGCGTAGGCATCCCCATTGAACAGCATAACGGCTTAATGAGCGCAGTTGCGCCAGGTTGGAAATTGCGCGTTTTACTTGTACAAGCACTGTTTTCTAATCCTGATATTTTGCTGCTAGATGAACCGACCAACAACTTGGACATCAACACTATTCGCTGGCTGGAAGATGTACTGAATAATCGTGATTGCACCATGGTCATCATCTCGCATGATAGGCACTTTTTAAATCAAGTGTGTACGCATACTTGCGATATGGACTATGGCAAAATTTCCATGTATCCAGGTAATTATGATGATTACATGGAAGCAAGCACCGCCGCCCGCGCACAAGCCACCAAAGATAATGAAAAAGCCAAACTAATGGTTGCTGAATTACAAGACTTTGTACGCCGCTTCTCTGCCAATGCCTCTAAGGCCAAGCAAGCGACGAGTCGCGCCAAGAAAATTGATAAAATCAAAATTGAAGAATTCAAACCATCTTCACGCCAATATCCGTTCATTCGCTTTGATTTTGACGAGCGCGATAAGTTGTACCGTAATGCCGTTGAGTTGAAAAAACTAAGCCATGGTTTCGATCATTTATTGTTTAATGACGTAGACATGATGTTTGAAGCCGGCGAAAAAGTCGCGATTATTGGTGAAAATGGTATCGGTAAAACTACATTCTTACGTTGTTTAGCGGGTGATTTGCATCCTAAACACGGTGAAGTGAAATGGGCAGAAAAAGCGAATATCGGTTACTTTGCGCAAGATCACGAATACGAGTTTGAAGAAAATGATGAACTGTTTGAATGGATGTCACGTTTCAGACAAGCTGGCGATGATGATCAAGTGGTGCGCAGCATGCTAGGCCGCTTATTGTTCGGTGGTGATGATACTAAAAAATCAGTCAAAGTATTATCAGGCGGTGAAAAAGGTCGCATGCTATACGGCAAAATGATGTTGGCCAGAACCAATGTCATGCTCATGGATGAACCGACCAACCATATGGATATGGAATCGATTGAAGCGCTGAATACCGCGCTGGATAAATACAAAGGCACATTATTCTTTGTCAGCCATGACCGCGAATTTGTGAGCTCGATCGCTACCCGCATCATTGAAATCAAAGCAGATAAAATTATTGATTTTACTGGTAACTATGAAGACTACTTGGCTAGCCAAGGCGTTGATTAAATAACACTTTAAAGCACTTCAAAAAGGTGTGTGAAGATCGTATTCGCACACCTTATGATGTCTCTGATTACAGCACAAAAAATCCTAACATCTATTTGATATACGTCAATACACTGACAAGATGAAAAGCACATATTAATAACAATGGCTGCGATGTTGCAGTTTAATTAATCTTGGCTAAAGGACTTTCATCATGAAATTGCTATCTAACCTTCTATCAACAGACTACGGCTTAACAAGCTTGGCAGTGATTGTGTTTGTTTTGGGAATGAGCATTTTCTTTTATTCATTTTTTAAACGCAAAATGGACGAAGATGCAAAAAGAGCTGGTGAGTAATTAAATCTTAATAAATTATGTTGTCAGGGCAATTTTATTATTTAAGGGTTTGATTAAGCATTCGGGCACTGCCGCTTGACCGCTGAACTTAATGCATGTAAAAACTGTCTTTAAACTCATAAAGTTAAGTTTTTAAAAAAACATGCCTAAAAAAAAACCTCATAGCAAAAAGAAGCTCAGCTATTTAGCGTTGCTATCGGGCTCAGTGATTTTTTGGCAATCAAATTTTTTGTTTGCCGATGAGTCCATTTGGTACAAAAGTAACGACCCCTTAAAAACAGAAGCTTTTACACCCCCTGCGATTCCTGATGGTTACCTGGACCGCCCTAGCTGTACGGCAACTAACTATGAAGCTGCACTGACATTAGCTGATGTTGCTGAGGCCGCATTATGTAATAACCCTCAAACGCGCGAGGCCTATGCCAACGCCAGAGTACAGGCGGCACAAGTCGGCATCGCTAAATCCGCTTATTTACCTTCAGTAAATGATAATGTTTCGACAAATCTGAATGTCGCGCTTCCAGAACAGTCTTCTCGTAGCAATCCCTATAGCAATCTTAGTAACAATATCGTCGCCTCTTACCTGTTGTATGATTTTGGCAACCGTGATGCCAATCTTGAAAATGCACGTCAATTGCTGCAAGCTGCCAGCGCAACGCAAAGCAATGTTGTGCAAACCGTGTTACTCAATGCAATACAGGCGTATTACCAAGTGCAGGCTGGCATTGCCGCGCTTGATGCTGCTATAGAATCAGAACACGCCAGTGAAGAAAGTTACAAGGCTGCACAAGCACGTTATAAGGCTGGTGTGTCAACGCCCGCAGATAAACTGCAGGCACAAACACTATTCGCCCAAAACACGCTAAACAGAATTACGGCTGAAGGCACGTTAAAAAGCGCTTATGGCACACTGGCCAATGTGATGGGCTTGGCAGCCAACCAAGCTCTTAAGTTGGCAATTACAGCTGTTATTCAGCCATCCAACAATATAGACCAAAATATTGAAGCGCTTATTGAGCAAGCACGCTCGCGGCGGCCAGACCTGATTGCCAGCGAAGCGCAATTTAAAGCGGCTGAAGCGAGCATAGAAGTCAGCAAGTCAGCTGCTAAGCCAACGGTATCGGTCGCTGTGTCCAATGGGTATCAAACGGGCAGCAACCTGTCATCTAGCGATAATTCAGCCTTAGGCGTTACAGTTTCGATTCCAATATTCAATGGTTATGCCCCGACCTATAGAATACGTGCAGCAGAAGCTAATTTAGATGTTCGCGCTGCGCAGCGTGATAAATTGCGCTTACAAATTTCCTTAGATGTCTGGCGTGCTTACCAAAGCTTACGTACGGCAAACGAATCCATCAATGCTGCAGTTGTATTAGTCAGCAGCGCGGAGGAGTCGTCACGTGTTGCAATGGGGCGTTACAAAGCAGGTGTTGGCAACATATTAGATTCCATTAATGCGCAAAGCGCCTTGGCGAGCGCACGTCAGCAACAGATTCAGGCGAACCTGAATTGGAATATTGCTCGCGCTACTCTGGCACAATCGATAGGTGGCTTAGATAACGCCATGATTCAATCACTGCCAGCGGGAAAAAGTCCACAAACTGGCTTACCAGCGCCATCATTAGAAAGACAGCCATGAGCCAAATTATTAAAAAAATAATCCTCCTGATAATATTATTGGGCTTAGCAGGCGGTGCTTTTTACTATTATAAAAAGCGTACAACATTACAGCCTGAGCAACTTTACCGATTACAGGAAATTACCCAAGGCGACGTAGCGCAAAGCGTCTCAGCCAATGGCACGTTGAACCCGGTGACGTTGATTAGCGTTGGTGCACAAGTTTCTGGACGCGTAAGCAAGCTGTACGTCGACTTTAATGACCATGTAGAAAAAGGCCAAATACTATTAGAGTTGGATGATGCTTTATTCACTTCGCAGATTGCACAATCTGAAGGCAATGTACGTAATATGCAAGCCTCTGTTGAGTTGGCTCAGGCTAATGAAGCGCGCATTCGGTCATTATTTGCACAGGAATATGTCTCAAAACAAGAACTAGACCAAGCAGTACAAGCATTAAAATCTGCCCGTGCTCAACTTGATACTGCACACGGTCAATTACGCCGTGACAAGACCAATCAAAGCTACTCTGTAATACGCTCGCCAGTTTCTGGTGTGGTGGTAGATCGTGTGGTTGATGTAGGCCAAACCGTGGCAGCAAGTTTTCAAACGCCTACCTTAATCAAAATCGCGCAAGATTTATCAAAAATGCAGATTGACTCCAGTTTTGCCGAGGCTGACATTGGCAAAATTAAAGTCGGGCAAAAAGCAAAGTTTAGTGTGGATGCATTCCAAAACCGCAATTTTGATGGGCTGGTAAAACAGCTACGTCTTAACCCAACAATCACAACGAACGTCGTGACTTATGATGTTGTCATATCAGTGGATAACCCAGAACAGATATTGCTCCCCGGTATGACTGCATACGTCAATATTATGGTCGCCAAGCACGATAACGTATTACTGGCACCTAATGCTGCACTGCGCTTTAGGCCCAAACAGGACGAAAGCCAGACTGCTAAAGCAACACTCACAGAAGGTCCAAGCCAGAGTCAACGTGGTGGCAAGAAAAAAGCCGGGCAAGAAGATCTTTCTAGCGGCAAGGTTTATGTCATACGCGATGGAAAGCTAAGCCCTATACGCGTTAGTGTAGGTATTTCAGATGGCCGATTTACCGAAATAACCAGTGATGATCTCAAAATAAACGACAAAGTTATCGTTGGTGAAAACCAAGCCAACAGTGAGGCCCCCTCCTCTAGCACCATGCGCTTCAGGATGTTTTAATGGCCCAAAGCCTCGTTCTAGTGAGTGATCTGCACAAAGACTATCAGACTGCTGCAGGTGCAATTACTGTGCTAAAGCAGGTGAATTTTAGTATGGATGCCGGTGATTTCGTCGCCATTATGGGACCTTCCGGCTCAGGTAAATCTACCTTTATGAATATCCTAGGCTGTCTGGATAAACCTACCAGCGGCCTATATACGCTCGATGGTCATCAGGTTGCAAACCTTAGTGGTAACGCGCTGGCCCAGATACGAAATCAGACCATAGGCTTTGTATTTCAGGGATTCAACCTGTTATCACGTGTCAGCCTGCTGGATAACGTCGCGCTGCCTTTAGTCTATTCAGGTGTAAATAAGAGCGAGCGCCAAGCGCGTGCCAAAGTACTGCTAGAAAAAGTAGGCTTAGGCCAACACATTAACTCCTTACCCAATCAGATTTCCGGTGGCCAGCAACAACGTGTAGCGATTGCACGTGCGCTAGTCAATCATCCAAGGTTAATACTTGCCGATGAGCCGACAGGCAATCTGGATAGCAAAACCAGTGAAGATATCATGACGCTATTTTCAGAGTTAAATGCAGATGGCATTACGATTGTTTTGGTAACGCATGAATCCGATATCGCTGCATATGCCAGCCGTCAAATACGATTTTTAGATGGCCGTATCGTACAAGACACGCGTAGCAAAACCATCGCCAGCATTGCTAGTGCAGAGGAGCCTGATTAATGTTTTCAGCAATGTTAGGCGAGGCATGGCGCGCCATGGGTGCCAATCGCCTGCGTACATTTCTCACCATGCTGGGCATGGTGATAGGCGTAGGCGCGGTTGTGCTAATGATGGCCATTGGGCAAGGCGCACAAGAGTCAGTCAAACAATCCATCAATGCAATGGGCAGTAATCTATTTATTGTGCTTTCCGGCTCCTTTACTGCCAGTGGCGCCAGATCTGGCAGTGGTAACGCCAGCTCACTGACAGTGACTGATGCAAATGCGATCAGCGAGTTGGATGGTGTCAGCAACGTAGCGCCGATTAGCATGGGGAATGCTCAAGTTGTTTTTGGTAACAATAATTGGGCCACCAGTATTATTGGTACCACGCCCGCATACTTAGAGATACGTGTTTGGGATTTAGAGGATGGCTATGTATTTTCAGAATCTGACATGCGCTCAGCCACCCGCGTTGCGCTCATTGGTAAAACCGTCGTAGACAATATATTTGGCGATATTAATCCAATCGGTAAAACCATCCGTATCAAACAAAATCCCTTTGTAGTATTAGGTGTTTTGAAAAGCAAAGGTCAAAGCCTGGATGGCCGCGATCAAGATGACACTATTATCATTCCGCTCACAACTGCACAGCGGAAGATTCTCGGCAATCGATTTGCAGGGAGTGTTCGCCAGATTATGGTTCAGGCGAACACGCCGGAAGTGATGGCTATGGTGGAGCAGAACATTAACGGCTTACTCAATCAACGCCATAATATTCGTGAAGGTGCAGATAGTGATTTTTTCGTGCGCAACCTCACTGCTGTTGCTAACTCTGCGGCTGAAACCGCGCGTACCATGTCTTTATTGCTTGGGGCAATTGCATCAGTTTCACTACTAGTTGGCGGTATAGGCATTATGAATATCATGCTAGTTTCTGTCACCGAACGAACACGAGAAATCGGCATACGCATGGCGATTGGCGCTCGTGAGCGTGACATTTTACTGCAGTTTTTGTTAGAGGCTATCGTAATTTCAATCATCGGCTGTCTGATAGGCTTGTTTTTAGGCATTACTGGGGCAATGCTGGTCAACAAGCTGGCGCAAGCCGCAGTTGTCATCTCTGGTAACTCAGTAATGATCGCCTTTGCCGTAGCTGCCAGTGTAGGCGTATTTTTTGGATTTTATCCAGCCCGCAAAGCTGCACGGTTGAATCCTATTGAAGCCTTACGTTTTCAATGACGGTAACATATAAATGGCCATTCGTCCTAAATTAATCTAATGAAACTGCGAACCGGACTTCACAAGCTCCAGGAAAACAAAATTATACTTATTCCAAATTTTTAATTTAAATTCCTGGAGCTTTTTTACATGTTTCTACTATTAATCAATATGTTTGAAATATAGTTTTCCCAACCCACACAAAACCAATCGTTGTGATAATAAAGCTTAACCCAGCATAAACCTTAGCCCACAGATGTTGCCAAAAGTCCGGCTTCAACATGGCAATCACAAATACACCTGGATTAGTCATGCCTCCGATAACTACTAACCAGCATGCCGTTATCGGCAGTTCAATACCAGCTGACTTGGCAACCCCAAAAAATGCAAAACAAAAAAGTGACATTAAAATAAAATCGATATGCGCTTTCACCAGTAAGGCATAATCTTTGATCAATACTCCATCTACACCTCTAATCGGAAACCAGCGTGCAAAGGTACCCAGCCATGCCATCAATAATGCAGTGCAAATCATGACGACACCACCTTTTAACAAAATCTCCATCTCAATCCCCTTATTTATTAATTGATAAATACTACGGGATTATTGTACAGACAGACCTGTCTGTTTTCAATGGCTAATTAAGCGTTATTTTGTAAATAGTTTATTATTTCCGGGATACTGTCTAATGAAGCATGACTCCAAACTTTACCGTCAGGTGTAAGCATGACGTTTGGACCTTTTATGCACATCAACAAGCAGTTTGATTGCTCAATATCAACTTCTAGAGAGTTACTTTTAATTTGTTCGGCGAGTGCGGATAATAAATCTGATCCACCCCCGCTACCGCAGCATTTTGGATTAGGGGCGTATCTCATTTGAGTGCATACCTGAATCCTCCGTCTTATGTGTTTCAAAGGAGATTCACTCATTACCTCACCCTGAATGAAAGCCCGGATGAAACTCTGGTTAAAATGCTCGGGATAAATGTTGAGAGAACTAAAATAACAGCCAGCACTAAATACAACCAACGTATTGAATATGCCGTCACAAAACTTGCTGCTGGTTTTTGCTGTTGTACAAACTCATAAAAGGCTGGAGTATTCTGCCCTTCTATGTATTTTGCCTTTATTTCACCAGCAAGCGATTTCAAATAATCGTCCTCAAGCTGAGATAAAAATCGATCATATTCCGCAGTGGCAACTGATGGATCAGGGTCATCCAAACTGGAATCTGCGTAAGTTACTCCAACTGCTCCTGCATTATTATTATCGCTAATGGGCCAGTAACCCACCCGTTTATTGGCAGCGTTAAAGCGCGGCACAGCAGCTTTCGCATGGCCACCAACCCCTACAAATACAAAGTTCTTGCCAATTTGAATGCCACTAAGATCTTGCTTGATAGTCACATTGACTCTTGGGGCTTCATCACCATCGGTAAAAAACAGCATCTGGGCCGGCACGTTTAATGAATCAAATGTATTTGCCGCAGCTCTTACGCCAAAGCTCAAACGGCTATTTCCCTTCCAAGCCATGCGCCATTCTAAATGCTCAATCGAATCAGTAATCACATCATAATTTGTACACACTTCTAAGGGCGTAATGAGCAATGCGACATTATCCGAAGCAAAAATACCAACGCTGATATAGGTGCCACAAGGCGAGGTTTCAACGATCTTTTTCATCAAATGCCGTGTATAAGCTATTCGGCTAACATTTTGACTGTTCAGCTTCACATCTTCAGCATTCATACTTTGCGATACGTCTGCCACCAGCAAATAGTTGTGTACCTCTTGCTTTAGTTGAATCTGCGGTTTAATGATTGCTAATATCAGCAAGATGCTAACCGCTAGATAGAGAGCGGTTTCATAATTCTCTTTGAGAAACGCGAGCATATTTTTCATGGTAAACCAATCGGCAAATTGCTCAATTCCATGGTGGATTGGTCTTTGGGAGCAGGTTTCATGTTTCTGGACATCACAGAATGCAACAGGCTTAAGTTAAATTTTGCTGCACGGTCTAACGGGGCTAGTCTTAGCGATTGCTCATAGGCCATTTTTGCTTGTGAGTAAGCGTATCTTGCCTCGTCTTGTAATGTGCCATCGTCATTGATTCTACGAATTAAGCCTGACACAAACAAATTGTTCGCAATGTTAAATTGTATCTTGGCTTGTTCGTCAGGCGTTGACGTAATCTCCAGTAACTGACCATAAGTTTGGACGGCATGTTTATAATCGTGCTTTTCACCTTGATCATAGGCTGCGGCAAACTTCTGTACGTAAGGGAAAGCATCATCAGAAATTTGTTGCCCTGCCAGAATGGCATAATTCACCTTTTCAATTTTATGGTACTGGTAGGCTTCATAGATCATGCCAATCAAGCCTGTTACCAGCAATAATCCAAAGATAATGTTGCTTCTACTTATGCGCTTCACCATGAATGTACCCTTAAATTTTTGATGATTAATATAAAAATACTCAACATAAGAGCAAGGACAATGAGGTTCCTTGAATAGTCATGCCCGGGTATATTCACCGAATATTGAATGATATTTTTCTCTTTTGAATCAATGTACTGTAATGCCGATTGCAAAGCCGTTGGATTGTCGGCCTCGAAGGCCTTGTATTTCACTTTGAGCGATTTAAAATATTGATCAAGCACGATGGAGTCTGGTACCTGATCTTTTGTGTAAATTTCTTTGGTAAAAATACTAATATCATCAGGCTCCCGTAACACGATCCAGTACAGGTTCAACTTCTTGTTAGTTAACTGTTCTGCAATTTTACGTTTAACACGAGGACTAAGCTTGCCGGCGCCATCTGACAGCAAAATAACTGCGCGTGAACCTGAACTTTGAATGTTGTCGAATAGCGTTACCGCCTCGGTGACGCCAGCACCAATGTTGGTTTGATTAATTGCAGATCCAGTAGCGGCATTAATCGCAGAATGAATAGCATCGCGATTGGTAGTGATTTTCATACCGTACAGGGCTGAGTTAGTAAAACCAACCACACCCATCATGTCGTCAGGCCGAGAGTCAATAAACTGGGTAATTAGCCGTCGCGCTGCGGCTGATTTAATTTCTGCAGCACGTCCACTCGTAGAGTCGCCGGCAAAAGGATGATCCATGCTCACGCTTCGATCAATCACTAATACTGTCTGTGCGCCCTTGCCTACTTTCTGCACTTTTTTATTGGCGCCTTGCGGTGCAGCAAGCGCCAATATGATACTAGCCAGAATAACAGCCGTAATCACTTTGACTACGACGTTAGCGATGTCTGAAATCCTATCTGCTGGCATGATTTCTAGCCATGAATACATTTGGCCTTGATGGCTTTTGAACAAGAATGGTAGTGAGGCAAGCGGCAACAGCACCAGCACCCATGGCTGCAAGAGTGTCATTTAAATGCCTCGCTCACAATCTCTTAAGCTTTTGCTTAATCCAATCAGATCATTTATAAATTGCTCACCACTTTGTTGTTGACTGGCAAACAATGACGCATTTGACCGTTCAAAAAATGCAGTAATGCTAGTTTTCAATTTACAAAATTCAGGATGGGCTGCTAAAAACTGCTCGACTTCGCTAGCAAAAAGATTCTCACCATGAACCGTGTTAAAAGCCTGGTGCATGTAAATCAGCGCTTTTTTCTCGTCAACTTGCTTCTTAGGTAGTTTTTTGAGATTTCGATGCGCTTGGGCAAAAGCCCCGTTCATGAATGGCAACCACCGTCTATCGGCATTGATATAAATGAGGCCAACAAGCCCTGTGATGAACAAGCCAATTAGCACCATAAGTCTGGTGTGATGCAGGTTTATATCTACCAGCGTAGGTATAAATTGCGGCTGGAGGTTTTCTTTCGCGTTGCTGATACCGTCCGCGACTAAAGGCGAGAACCAGAAATTCCAAGCGGGGACTTTTATAGCCATAGCTTTGGCTCCACCAGTGAATACGAAATTTTCTTCCGGCAATTGCATGACAACCGGTTTGGCTGCGCTCGCAAAGACTTGATAGTGGAGCGCTATCGTGACAATATTCCTGCTGTCATGTTGCCTTGAGTCAACCTTGATTTCTGCAAGCTCAAGCCCATTTCGCCGTTCGCCTTTCATCGGTAAAGTGGTCTTGGATATTTGATAAGGTAAATTAACTGCAAACTCCACCTTGCGACTTAGCACATCACCAACCTGAATTCCGTTGCTGATAGTCGGGTTAATAATGCTTAAGATCTTTGCTTCAGACTCTTGCGCCGTGATGCTGGGCGCAACAAACAAGAGGCTCACAAACAGACTTCCCGATAAAACAAATTTATTCATTAGATTTTTCATAGGCTCATATACTGTTCAAAATAATGCGACATATCTTCAGGATCAAACTTCCCGCTCAGATAGATGGCTTGGCTATCAAAGCTTGAAAACACATTTTCAAGCGCCTGTTTTCGTAGCGCAAATGCCGCTTCAAACTGAACCCGGACTGAATCTCGAAAGAAGATCGTTCTGTTCAAACCAGTTTCAGGATCAATCATGTTGCCAAAACCGAACTTAGGAAGCTTTTTATATTCTTGGTCGTCCCATAGAACAACAGGTACCACCTGATGCACAGACATCATGTTGAGTGCCTGCTCAATCTGTGCGACCGGCATGTGGAAGTCTGAAATCCAGAACACCAGGCCTTTGTGCTGACTCAAGTATTGCGGCACTGCCAATATGCCTTCAGAGCCAACCCGCATCTTTCTGTAATTCCCTAGTTGTTCAATGACCTCGAACGACTGATGCAGGTGGTGGCTTAAAGGCAACGTTAGCGCTTCTATCACATGTTGGTTATAAGCAATAAAGCTGAAAACATCACCTGTTTCAGAGGCTGAATAAGCGATGGAAGCGGCAATGGCCTTAGCTTGATCGAGCTTTCGTAGTGACTCCTTGCCCTGCCCTTTGAACTGCATTGAACTGGATAGATCGCATACCGCAAATATGGGCGTAGTATTGTCCTGATTGAACAACTTGACCTGCACTTGCTCATAAGGATCGCGTAGCGTCTGGCGCAAGTCCATGCGCCTAGCATCAGGATAATCAATCAGCGGCACATTGCCTCTATATTCGAAACCTAAGCCGCGCTGCGTACCTCTATGCCCGCCAAAATGGATGCTGCTGGATTTCCACGGGATTTGGTAGGTAAATGGTTTTGCGTATGCTGGAATCATGCAGCTTTAGCCAGTGATGGCACAGCAACGGTACTCAGGATTTGTGAAGTCAACTCACGTGCCAAGGCAGTTCTGCGGTTTTCGTACATAGAGTTAAACACGAGTCTATGTGCAATAAGTTCATGAAACACCGCATGAATGTCTTCCGGGTATAAGCTGTCCCGATTCATGAGCCATGCGTTTACCCTAGCCGCTTTCAGCAACATACCCATGCCGCGCGGACTAGCACCGGTGTGTATCAATCGGCTGACATCAACGCTATCAAGTTTGATGCCAAACTTTTCTGGATTTTGAGTAGATTCCCATAAGTCCAGTGCGTACTCCTCAAGGACGTTGCTTGATTTAATGTGGGTCTGCAAAACATCAGAAAAGCCGTTAAGTTGGTCAAACTGCAAAACGTTCGATTCAACTTGTTTAGTCAAACCTTCGGCATGTTGATATTTAATATCAAACATCAACGCTTTTCTTAATTCGCGATCAGCAGGAATATCGATAGGAATCTCCATCATAAAACGATCTCGTGCCGCTGATGGAATCTCAAATGTTTCATTTTTTTCGACTTGGTTACGGTCGGCAAATACCACCATGTGCGGCAGACGGTATTCTTTTTTGAACGCGCTGATATGTCGCTCAGCCATCACACGTAACATCAGCGCATGAACTTGCGGCCTTGCCCGATTGATTTCGTTGAAGAAGAAGACTGATAGGTTTTCACCTGCGCGTAACAGCGGACCTTCATCAATTTTGGGTCGTCCATCTTCACCTAAATAGGTGTGGTAAATAAGATCATTCGGCATTAAGTCTACAGTGCCTTCAATACGCTCATACGCACCACCGATACAGCGTGCAATAGATTGAAGCAAGGTGGTTTTACCAACGCCTACGCCACCTTCGAGCAGCACATGGCCACGTGCAAAAATAGCGATATTCATGAGTCGGATGGCTTTATCCTGACCTACGATCACCTTTTTTACTTCATTTTCAAGCTTTAATGCGTGGCTGCGCCAATCAGCCAACTGAACATCAGTAGTTGCAATATGCATAATAATCCTATATAAAATAAAAGTTTAAAGGGTGCTTTCGATTGCACTTTACGATTGCATTTTGCTAATTTTTAAGGTAGCATCCAGACAGGTCTGTTCACTTATTTACAGTCTACTTGAAGAGAACTTAAATATGCAAGTAATTTTTTAGGGGTAATTTACATTGAACCAAACTCATAGCCTCCAAACTGGCAGCCTTAAGTACATGATCATCAATCATCTGGGTTCTTTAGGTTTTAGCCAAAAGGCCAGCTTCTACAGAAAGTCATCAAATGCCCGCCTATTGGCGCTTTCCAGCCAACTAAGTCACTGGAATATTGAACGGATTGCAAGAAAAACTGCTAATGGGCAATCGCAGGAGTTAGCTATTGAAGATGTAAATTTACTAAAAGAAATGATCCATACTGCAATTAACAACACCTCGGTAAAATGCCCGGAAGTCATTTCAGATCAGATACTTTTTTTGGTGATTGGCGCAGTACAAGTTCAATTTCAAACAGGTTCTGATAAAGCCTGGAAGTTAGTCAATCAATCGATACAAAGTTTTTTAAACTCACAAAAAGAGAAACGAACATTTTTATTCGGTCTAGTCACCACAGTTTTTGTTATATGCCTGAGTGCGATGGCAATTTCTAACACGCAAATACGCCACATTAACAATACGTCGCCCAATTCTCCAATTGCATCCACTGAAGGCGCCACTGACCCGGTGACCATGAGTACGCTGTTACTCGCCTATAACAAAATGAAAAGTGGCACTTGCCAATTACCGCAAGCAGCCATGTTGCCACCTGAACAAAGGCAGGCTTTTTTATTATTTGTTAACAATGGCACCATTGAAGTACAACATGTGGAAAATCTAAGGTTAGCTTTAGGCTATGTCAATTGCCTATATCCACAAGAGCTAATGCATCCAATAGCATCCACCGGCAATAGGTTATAAGGAAATAAAATGAATATGCGCGAAAAAATATTAGCAACGGCTACCAATCTTTTTGAGTCCAGAGGCATTCAAGCGTCTGGAGTTGATACCATCATCGCGGAGGCAGGTATTGCTAAAGCCACACTTTATAAGCATTACCCGAGTAAAAACCTGCTGATTACCGCTTATCTTAGAGATAAATCAGATAGATTTTACGAATGGCTTAACTCAAGACTCATTTCTAAAAAAGCAAATTCACTGGATATACTCATAGCGCTATGCGAGCTCGTTGAGCAATGGATAATGACACCCGAGTTTCACGGCCTGCCATTTCACATCGCCTCTGTAGAGTTTCCTGACCCAGCACATCCAATTAACCAATACTCAGCGGTGTTAGCGGTAGAACTACAAGGCTACTTATCTAAAATTGCAGCAACTGCCGGTGCTAAAGACCCTGACGCATTAGGGCAGCAGCTCACAATTCTTTTTGAAGGTGCCGCGTTAGTCGAACGATTAAGTCCAGGCTTAGGTGCGGCAAAACGCGCAAAAAATGCAGCGTTAACACTGATACGCGCTTCTATTTAGAGTTTACATATATTTAGAACGATCCGCAGTTAAACCCTTGCAGAATGGAACGTTGAAGATTTAAAGACCGATGCAAACAAGAATAAAGAAGAAAATAGCTACAAAGATGACTCTTAAACTGCTGTTCTAGCCCCAAAGGCCTTATTATGCTAGTTGTGATTATTATTTTATAAATTGTGAAGCGTTTAATTTTTACGGCGCAAGCAAACCAATGGTGAAAATAAGTCTATGTTTGGTAATTTAAAAAATGTATTAAAGTATGTCATTTGGGCAGTCGTGATTCCTGTGGCCTTGTTCAGTTTGTATACATGGGCAAGTTTAAGCTGGGTGTATTCATCTGGTGAACGCGCAGGATATGTGCAAAAATTCTCTCTAAAAGGCTATGTGTGTAAAACTTGGGAAGGTGAAATTGTATTAGTCTCCATGCCTGGCACGCAGGCTGAAAAGTTTCTTTTTACCGTAAAAAATGAAGCCGTGGCTAAAAAGGTCAATGATTCTCTAGGTAATCGAGTCAAGCTTGTTTATGAAGAACACAAAGGGATTCCTTCTTCATGTTTCGGCGAAACACCCTATTTTGTTACAGATATTCAAATTTTGGAAAAATAAGTCTCTAAAATAATCGTTCCAAATCAGTTACAACACTACTCAAACATGGCAGACGAAAAAAACTATATCACCCCTCAAGGCCATGCAGCACTTGAGGCGGAGTTCAATGAACTACTTAAAGTAGAACGACCCGCATTAGTAAAAGTCGTTTCGTGGGCAGCAGGCAACGGCGACCGAAGCGAAAATGGCGATTACATTTATGGTAAAAGGCGCTTACGCCAAATCGATGGACGCTTACGTTTCTTGATGCAGCGTATGGATTTAGCCGTGGTTGTTGATCCGGCGACGCAGCAAGGTTTAGAAAAGGTTTTTTTCGGGGCCTGGGTCACTTTATTTTCACTAAAAGATGATGTTGAACATACCTACCGCATCGTAGGCAAAGACGAGCTAGAGCCATCGCTAGGTTACATTAGCTGGGTTTCTCCATTAGCCCGTGCCATGCTGGGCAAGCAGATAGGCGATATTGTCAAGGTCACGGCGCCAGTAGGTGAAGAAGAATATGAAATCATCGATGTTCAATATCAACCACCACTAACATCCGTAACTTAAAAAAACAGCAAGCTGCATGAGTCAAATCAAAAGTAGGCGCTGGGATATTTTTTGCAAAATTGTCGATAACTACGGTGACATCGGCATTTGCTGGAGGTTAAGCCAGCAGCTAGCGCATGAACATCATTTGCAAGTACGGTTATTTATTGATGATATGCCTGCTGCAAAAAAAATCATCACCTCTCTAGATTGCGTTACAAAATCACAAATCATTAATGGTGTTGAGGTATGCGTTTGGCCTACATTAGAAAATTGCGCCAACATCAAGCCCTCAGACTACGTTTTAGAAACATTTTCTTGCGAACTACCAGACTTCTACATTCAGCAAATGTTGCTAAAAAATTCCATTTGGGTCAATTTAGAATACCTTTCCGCTGAAAGCTGGGTCAGTGACTTCCATGCAAAACCCTCACCGCACCCTACCCTTGCAATCACCAAACATTACTTTTTCCCTGGGTTCAAAATTGATACCGGCGGATTAGTTCGTGAAGCCAATTTAGTGGCTGACCGTGTTGCATTTATAAACTCACAAGCAAAGCAATTAGAATTTTGGCAAAAGCTTGGCATTTCTAACGCAAACAACTTAATTGAAGACTCCATTAAAATTTCATTATTTTGTTACGCTCAAGCAGACATCGCCAGCTTGATTTCAGCTTTAGAAGTTGTAAATCAGCCTGTACACTTATTCATTCCGTTCAACAGCTCGATTACAATAATTACTGACGCTTCAGCTGGCACTAAGAACAAAAATTGCAGCGAAATACACAAAGGTAATTTGACAATCCACTTATTGCCATTTTTATCTCAAGCCGATTACGACCACTTGCTATGGGCATGTGATTTGAATTTTGTTCGCGGTGAAGATAGCTGGGTACGCGCCATTTGGGCAGCAAAACCTTTTATTTGGCAGCCCTACATTCAAACTGACGACACGCATATTAAAAAACTCAATGCATTTTTAGACTGGTATTTAAACGCAGCTACTCCAGAAGTGAAGTCTGTACTGTACGAATCGCAGCAAGCCTGGTCAAAAGCCAATCCTGCAACACCAGTGCCATTAGCACGTTTAATCAGTCACTTACCTGATCTGCTAGCTTACGCCCAACAACAAGCTAGCAACCTTGCCATGCAACCCGACCTTGCAACTAAGTTGGTGATTTTTAGTGAAAATTTGGCAAAAAATAAGGTATAATTCGCGGTTTTAGCGTACTCATTATTCGAGGCACGCACCAAAACTTATTAACTAAAAACTTAACTTAGTAGGGCAATCTATGAAAACAGCACAAGAACTTCGCGCCGGTAACGTAATTATGGTCGGCACTGACCCATTAGTAGTGGTTAAAGCCGAGTACACTAAATCTGGCCGCAGCACTGCTGTAGTAAAAATGAAATTTAAAAACTTGTTAACTGACACACCGAGCGAGACCATCTACGGTGCTGGCGACAAATTTGAAGTAGTTATTCTTGAGAAAAAAGAAGCAACTTACTCTTACTTTGCTGACCCAAGCTATGTATTTATGGACGCTGAGTATAACCAATATGATGTAGATGCAGAGTTCATGGCAGATAGCCTGCCGTACCTTGAAGATGGCATGGCTGTAGATATTCGCTTTTATAACGAAAAACCGATTTCAGTTGAACTGCCAACCACAGTAGTGCGCGAAATCACTTATACCGAACCAGCAGTTAAAGGTGACACATCTGGTAAAGTAATGAAACCAGCTAAAATCGCGTCTGGTCATGAATTTCCAGTACCGTTATTTTGTAGTACCGGCGACAAAATTGAAATTGACACACGCACTGGTGAATACAGAAACCGTGTGTTGAAATAAATATATCTAATTGAGATTAAGCATTAAAGTAAATGTACTTAGCAATGCTTAAAAAAAAGGGGGCTAATAGCTCCCTTTTTTTTAATGCCTAGAAAGACCTAATCGCGTTAATATAGCGCTAAATCAGTAGTCAAATAACCACAGGAGCGCATCAATGAACGACAAACAATTAGTCGCTTTACAAGCCGCAACTTATGTAAAAAATGGCATGCTTGTTGGTTTGGGTACTGGTTCTACTGCAAATTATTTTATTGAAGAACTCGCACGCCGCCAACGTGATGAAGGTCTAAAAATCACGACTGTAGCCAGCTCTACTATTAGCGCTAACATGGCACAATCGCTGCTTTTACCTATCGTTGCCTTAGAACACATTGGCTGTATTGACTTGTATGTGGACGGTGCTGATGAAGTTACTCCGGAGATGACCTTGCTTAAAGGCCGCGGTAGTGACTTAGTCAAAGAGAAATTGTTGGCAAAAGCAGCTACGCAATTTATTGCAGTGGCCGATGAAAGTAAACTCGTCTACTATATTGGCCAAAACTTTGTTATTCCGATTGAGGTGATTCCGTTTGCCTGGCAACTGGCAAAAAAGAGCCTTGTAGATGCAGGTGGGCAAGGTGATCTACGTCCGAATGCGGCTAAAGATGGCTTCTGGCTTACCTCGCACGGCAGCTACGTACTTGACATGAAGTTCGACAAAAGCTTTGATGCCAAGACATTGAATGATTTAATTAACAATACACCAGGCGTGGTCGAACATGGCATTTTTTACGGCCTCACAGATGCTGTGTTTCTCGCCAACAATGGCATTGTGACCGAGCGGTGGGCATAGAACATTGGGCTTGTTTTTAAATACGACTCGACACGCTTACTTCAAGCCAACGATATATTTTATCGCGTTATTATTGTTAGCTGTTGCGCTTAACTATTACACGCCTCCTGAATATAAAATAAAACAAAAACCAGTTGTGACAAATAGTCACACCCTTACTTTTGTAACGCACAACGGCCCGACGACTTATTACATGACGGGTGATAAGCAGTATTCAGGCATCGAATATGACCTTGCGACTTTATTTGTTAAAGATTTTGCACCAGAATATGAGATCAAGTTTTTATTAGTCAACAGTATCAGCGATGTGATCCCCACGCTACTTAAAGGCAAAGCCAATATTGCCGCAGCCAACTTAACAGTTACGCATCTTAGGCAGCAGCTGGTTCAGTTTTCCACTTCCTACCAAGATACTCAACAACAACTAATCTATAACAATGAAGTCGGTGACAAACCTATAAATTTAGCCTCGATTTCAAATAGAAAAATTGCGGTGCCTGCCGGTACAAGTTTTGCTGAACGCTTGAGCCAGATACAAGAAAAAGAACCGTCACTACACTGGCACGCAATCAATCAAACGAACTCAGAATCACTTTTAGATGAGGTCGCGAGCGGTGTTTTAGACTTTACCGTGGCGGATAGCCATTTAGTGGCCATGATGCAGAATTACTATCCCAACTTAGAGGTAGCCATGCCACTAGGCAAGCCTGAACATATTGCGTGGGCTTTGCCAAAAAATGCTGATCCTGCATTGCTAAAAAAGGTGAATGCTTTTTTTGATAAAATCCATAAAGATGGCACGTTACGGAATCTAATCGATCGTTACTATGGCAGTTCTAATCGTTTAAACACGCTAGACATCACTAATTTTCTTGAGCTCTCAAATACCTTATTGCCAAAATATAAAAATTTATTCAAGCAAGCGCAAGAAGTCACCGGACTTGATTGGCGTTTATTAGCCGCAGTGAGTTATCGTGAATCGCACTGGGATACGTTTAGCACTTCACCGACCAATGTGCGCGGACTAATGATGTTGACTGCAAATACGGCAGACTTAATGGGTGTTACTGATAGGCTGGATCCGAAACAGAGCATTCCGGCAGGTGCTAAATATATTCTTAAAATGAAAGATACCATTCCTGAACGCATAGCCGAGCCAGATAGAACCTATTTAGCATTAGCAGCCTACAATATAGGCTATGCCCATGTAGAAGATGCACGGGTGCTGGCCAAACGCATGAAACTCAACCCTGATAGCTGGGCTGATGTTAAAAAGACTCTCGTTTTGTTAAGTAACCCAGAGTATTACATCGATGCAAAATACGGCTATGCCAGCGGTGGTGCGCCGGTAATCTTTGTGGAATCTATCCGTAGCTATCAACGCATTTTAGAGCGTTACCAACCTAGCAACCATACAGACTACAACAACTTTAAAATTACTCGCCTTGATTAAACGATAATCTGAACAGGCTCAGAGAATATTTCACTCTAAGCCTAACATATCGAAGGCAGCAAAAATCATGCGTTAACTTTAATGCATTCCAGATTATGCATATATGGCCGCAATACCTCAGGTACGGTCACGCTGCCATCGGCATTTTGATAGTTCTCTAGCACGGCAACAAGTGTGCGCCCTACCGCCAAGCCTGAGCCATTCAATGTATGTACAAACTCGGTCTTGCCACTTTCATTTCTAAACCGCGCTTGTAAACGACGTGCTTGAAATGCCTCGCAATTAGACACAGATGAAATCTCACGGTAGGTGTTTTGTGCTGGCAACCACACTTCCAGATCATAGGTTTTGGCTGCGCCAAAACCCATATCGCCCACGCAAAGTGAGACCACGCGATACGGCAAGCCTAAAGCCTTTAAGATATTCTCTGCATGGCCCACCATTTCATCCAGCGCTGCGTAGCTGGTATCTGGATGGACGATTTGTACCATCTCGACTTTATCAAACTGATGCTGACGTATCATGCCTTTGGTATCGCGGCCATAAGAACCTGCTTCAGAACGGAAGCACGGTGTATGCGCGGTGAGCTTGATAGGCAAGGACTCCAAAGGCACGATTTCATCGCGAACGGTATTGGTAAGGGTAACTTCTGAGGTGGGGATTAAATAAAGCTTACTGTCATTATGCGTTAATGAAAATAAATCTTCTTCAAACTTTGGCAGTTGCCCAGTACCAGTTAACGTCTCTTTATTCACTAAATACGGCGTATAACACTCTTCATAGCCATGCTGCTCAGTCTGGGTATCAAGCATAAACTGCGCCAAAGCGCGGTGTAACTTGGCAATCGACCCACGCATAAAAGTAAAGCGTGCACCTGAAAGTTTAATGCCTGTATCGAAATCCAAACCTAATGGCGTACCAACATCGGTATGGTCTTTGATTTCAAAATCAAAAGTACGTGGAGTGCCTACTTTACGCACTTCAACGTTATCGGCTTCAGACTTACCTGCTGGCACACTCTCGTGCGGCAGATTTGGAACGTTCAATAGAATGTTTTGTAAATCGGTTTGTAACTCAACTAATCGAGCTTCATCGGCTTTTAGCTGATCACCCAAACCAGCAACTTCAGCCATGATAGCGCTCACGTCTTCGCCTTTAGATTTAGCAAAGCCGATCTGCTTAGACGTGTTATTACGCTTGGCTTGCAACTCTTGTGTGCGTGTTTGCACCGTTTTCCGTTCATTCTCCAAAGCGGTGAAGCTGGCTGAATCGAATTCAAAGCCGCGCTTTTTTAACTGACTAACAACGCCATCTAAATCATTTCTTAATGCTTGAATATCTAACATTTTTCTCTATTTCCTAAGTCTCTATTTTTTAGTTTTTTTATCTAGTTGGCGTTTATCTAATTCGCGCAGGTGCGCCAATTTTTCCGTAATTTTACCTTCTAAGCCGCGTGGTGTGGGGATATAAAACTGCGGCGGGGCTAAATCATCTGGAAAATAATCTACGCCAGCGGCATAAGCCTCAGGCTCATTATGCGCATATCGATACTCCTTGCCGTAATCCAAGGACTTCATCAGCTTTGTAGGCGCGTTTCTCAAGTGCAAGGGCACTGGGCGTGAGTTATCTTGCGCCACAAAGGCTTTAGCCTGATTATAAGCGTTGTAAGAAGCATTGCTTTTAGGCGCTACCGCCAAATAAATCACGGCATTCGAAAGCGCCAACTCGCCTTCTGGCGAACCTAGCCGCTCAAAAATCTGGCAAGCCTCAAGCGCCATGCTTTGCGCACGCGGGTCGGCTAAACCAATATCTTCAATTGCCATACGTACAATGCGTCGACCTAGGTATAACGGGTCTGCACCGCCATCTAGCATACGCAAGAACCAATACAAAGCGGCATCCGGATTCGAACCACGTACCGATTTATGCAATGCTGAAATCTGGTCGTAAAAGGCTTCGCCTCCTTTGTCAAAGCGACGTAACTTGCTCGCCATGGTGGTTTGCAAAAAAGCTTCGTCTATCTCGGTAACATTTGCGCCTTCAGCCGCATTAAATAAACCTTCGACAAAGTTAAGTAAGCGCCTGGCATCGCCGTCGGCATAGGCAAGGATCTGCTCGCGCACTTCGTCTGCCATGGTAATGTTTGCTGCAACCAATTCTTGAGCGCGACTCAGCAGTAAGCCTAATTCAGCATCAGACAATGCGTTGAGTACAAACACCTGCGAGCGGCTTAATAAGGCGCTGTTGACCTCAAATGAAGGGTTCTCCGTGGTGGCGCCAATAAAAGTGATTAAGCCACTTTCAACAAACGGTAAAAATGCATCTTGCTGGCCTTTGTTAAAGCGATGTACTTCATCGACAAATAAAATAGTTTTGCGGCCATGATGCTGCAAGGTAAGCTCGGCGCGCTCAACCGCCTCTCGAATGTCTTTGATGCCAGACAGCACAGCAGAAATTGGAATGAACTCGGCATCCGCCGTATTAGCAATCAAGCGCGCCAAGGTGGTTTTACCTACGCCCGGTGGCCCCCACAAGATCATGGAGGGCAGCTTGCCTGATTGAAATGCCAACCGTAGCGGCTTACTTTCACCTAAAAGATGCGACTGCCCAACAACTTCATCTAAAGTCTTGGGGCGTAATCGCTCAGCAAGCGGTGCTTGTGGTTGTTTAGATGTAAATAAACTGCTCAAAAATAGTTACCTGCAACATTCAAATTAAAAAGAACAATCAAATAAAAACAATCAAATAAAAAAGGTATGTAAGCTTTTCAGCCTGCATACCTAAATAATATCACTGATGGGTGTCTCTATTAATTCAAGTTTTTAAGTCAGACAAGGCGCGATTAAAAAATTATGACGCCGCATATGTATGATATGTCAGGAATAATTTTTTATGAGCAACGCGGTATGGCGACAAAAATTGAATTAATAGAGGCGCCCTGATAGCAATGATTACATCGACACTAGTATATTACTCCCCTACTACATCAACCCCTTTAGGTGGCTTGAATAAAAAGGTCTTTGCATCAATCACCGGGTTAGATTCAAGCTTGCTAAAAACAATTTTAGTTTGATGACCAAAACTATCTACCAAGTCCATTTCCTGTAGCGCATTATCTTTGAAGCCCAACGATATCTGGTCAAAGCCGGTCTCTTTATCTTTGGGAGTTGCAATAACCCAATCTAGGTTATCTGTGCGAGTGGCATTCATCAGCTTAAAGTTTTTATCCAAGTTATCATCGCCGGCCAACAAGGCTGCCGGGCTAGAGCCTAGCGCCTTGCTTAGCTCTCTCACGGTCACTTGCGCCAGCTCGGTATCGTAAAGCCACACTTGTTTACCATCACTGATGATTTGCTGTTCAAATGGCTTGTTGTAATCCCACCTGAATTTATTTGGCCGCTTCAACTGCATTTGGCCATACACTTCTTGTATCTTACGGCCTTGTTTATCGGTGACTAGTTGATAAAAATTAGCGCGCATGGCATGGGATTTATCATAAAAATTCTTAAGGCTAGAGATACCATCAGCTTTTGCCATTAACGGCAGAACTAACATACAAGCTAACATTACGGCTTTTATCTTACGCATTCATATCCTTATTTTATTAGGCATCATGATTTTAGGCATCATGGTGTGGCGCTAAAACTTCACGGTTACCGTTACTTTGCATGGCAGATACCAATCCGGCACGTTCCATATCTTCAATCAAGCGAGCAGCGCGGTTATACCCTATGCGTAACTGACGCTGTACGCCTGAAATACTGGCTCGGCGGGATTTAAGTACAATACCGACGGCTTCATCGTATAGAGGATCAACTTCTGAGCCACCACCTGATCCTGAACTGCCGCTATCAGAAAAGTCAGCCTCACCATCTAAGGCTTCATTGCTTAAGATGCCGTCAATGTAGTTTGGTTCACCCTGCGCTTTGAGGTAGTTCACTACTTTATGGACTTCCTGGTCTGATACAAACGCACCATGGATACGCACAGGGTAACCAGTGCCTGGCGGCATATAGAGCATATCACCCTGACCTAGTAAGGCTTCAGCACCCATTTGGTCTAATATGGTGCGTGAGTCAATTTTGCTTGAGACCTGAAACGAAACGCGTGTCGGGATATTAGCTTTAATTAGGCCGGTAATCACATCAACCGAGGGGCGCTGCGTGGCAAGTACCAAATGTATGCCAGAGGCCCGCGCCTTCTGTGCCAAGCGTGCGATGAGCTCTTCGACCTTTTTACCCACAACCATCATCAAATCAGCCAACTCATCGATCACCACTACAATCAACGGCATTTCTGAAAGCGGCTCAGGTTCATCCGGCGTTAAGCTAAATGGGTGCGGTATTTTTTCACCGGCTTTATCGGCATCTCTGATTTTCTGGTTATAGCCCGCTAGGTTACGCACACCTAGCATAGACATCAACTTATAGCGACGCTCCATCTCAGCCACACACCAATTAAGCGCATTTGCAGCTTGTCGCATATCGGTCACTACCGGCGCCAGCAAATGCGGAATGCCTTCATACACTGAAAGCTCCAGCATTTTCGGGTCAATCAAAATCATGCGTACCTGACTGGCATCGGCTTTATAAAGCAAACTTAAAATCAGTGCATTAATCGCCACTGACTTACCTGAACCGGTTGTACCAGCCACCAATACATGCGGCATTTTGGCAAGATCAGCCACGGCTGGCTTACCTGCAATATCTTTACCTAAACAGATGGCAAGCGGCGATTTCACATCCGCATACGCCTGGCTACCCATAATTTCAGACAAATAAACAATTTGCCGTTTAGGATTAGGAATCTCTAAACCCATGCAGGTTTTGCCAGGAATGGTTTCTACGACCCGAACGCTAACCACAGATAAGGCGCGTGCTAAATCTTTGATCAAATTAGTAACTTGACTGCCTTTAACGCCTGCTGCCGGCTCTAGCTCAAAACGGGTGATTACTGGGCCTGGCAAGGCTGTGAGCACTTTAACTTCAATGCCAAAATCCATTAATTTCCGTTCGATTAAACGTGAAGTGAAATCTAGCGTTTCAGCAGACTGTGGCTCTACCGTGCCGGATGGCTCATCCAGCAAATGCAAAGGCGGCAGGCTGGAATCTGGCATGGTTTCGAATAATGGTGCTTGCTTTTCTTTTTGCACGCGTTCGCTTTGTATAATTTCAAGTACCGGCGCTTCAATCAATACCGGTTCGCGATCAACGACACGTTTACGCTCTGCATGCACGAACTCAGTACGTTCGATCTCAACTGCCTTGCCTGCTTTTCTATCTTGCCAATCTTGCAATTTAAACTTGATGAATTCATAGCTAGCGATTAAACCAGCACCAAATTTTTCGGTAAGCATTATCCAGGACCAGCCGGTAAACAGACTAAAACCAACCAGGAACATCACTAGCAGCAGCATGCTAGAACCTGTGTAGCCAAACATCATGCGTAAACCGCTATCTACAGAGGTCCCCAGCATGCCGCCTGGCGCCAATGGCAATAAAGCTGGCAGGTTGATTAAATGACCGGCCTCTAATGCACACGAGGCAATTAACAACACAGCAAATCCGATAAAATTAAAAAGCAAAAATGGTTTTTCATTCAGATCAACCGCTTCTAATTTTAAGTAAACAAACCACATGGCGTAAAAAGCCAATATTACCCACCACCATGCTGAAAAACCAAACAGATAGAGCAACATATCTGAAAGCCACGCCCCGACACTGCCACCGCTATTATGAATAACGGCAGTATCAGCAGCCATGTGCGACCACGAAGGGTCTTCACGATGATATGTAAAAAGGATTATCGCAATATAAAGCCCTGCAAGCACTAAACCTAACCACCAAGCTTCTTTAATAAGCGTTGCAACCAGCGCGTGCGATTTATTCACTTCGGCTTCACGACGTGCATTGACAGGAGTTGATTTTTTGAAAAACAAGATAGTAAAAACCTTACAAATTATTAGCGATAAATTTAAGCTTCAAATTTAATTATAGCAGTATCAAAGTCGATGCGTAGCTAATACAATACTATTCTATTCTTAAACACAATCAGATTTCATTAAAGGCTTTCATCATGGCAACACGTCACGTTCATCTTCTTATTTTAGGCTCTGGTCCCGCGGGTTATTCTGCGGCAGTTTATGCTGCGCGCGCCAATCTTAAACCAGTATTGATTACCGGTATTGCGCAAGGTGGCCAACTGATGACAACCACTGAAGTAGACAATTGGCCAGCCGATGCAGACGGCGTGCAAGGCCCGGAACTGATGGCACGTTTTCAAAAGCACGCAGAGCGCTTTAATACCGAGATGATTTTTGATCATATTCACACTACGCATTTAGCTGAAAAGCCGATTCGCTTAGTGGGTGACAGCGGCGAATATACTTGCGATGCGCTGATTATCGCAACCGGTGCATCGGCTAAATACTTGGGTATTCCAAGTGAAGAAAAATTTGCCGGCAAAGGCGTTTCGGCCTGCGCTACTTGTGACGGATTTTTCTACCGTAATCAGGAAGTTGCAGTGATTGGCGGTGGTAATACAGCCGTGGAAGAAGCACTGTATTTAGCCAACATCGCTAGCAAGGTGACTTTAGTGCATAGACGCGATAAATTCAAAGCTGAAGCGATTCTGGTGGATAAACTGAATGCACGCGTAGCTGAAGGCAAGATCGTGTTAGAGACTTTCCAGACACTAGATGAAGTCTTAGGCGATGACAGCGGTGTGACCGGCATGCGCCTCAAAAATGTAAATGACGGCAGCAGTAAAGATATTCCGTTAATGGGTGTCTTCATTGCTATTGGCCACAAACCAAATACCGACATTTTTGAAGGTCAACTTGAGATGGAAGGCGGTTATATCGTCACGCAAATGGGTCGTGCGGGTAACGCGACTGCCACTAGCATTCCAGGTATTTTTGCAGCAGGCGATGTGCAAGACCATATTTATCGCCAAGCAGTAACAAGCGCTGGTACAGGCTGTATGGCAGCTTTAGATGCTGAACGATACCTCGACAAATAAGCTTTTAAGCGTAAAAAAACGCTTAAAGCAAGCATTGGCAGCGCAAAAAGTTAGTGCGCAGATTGCTGCCACTAACATCAGCCCAAAACCTGTTGATGACATCACCATTTTTCGTGATGCGGTAAAAGATGTCACCCCTTTTGCCGCGCCACCAGAAATTTCATTCAAACTAAAACCTAAACCAATCCCATTGCAATTTATCCGCGATGAACAGCAAGCCCTTGTTGATTCGCTGTCGGATCACTACATTCCAGCACATGAAATTGAAACAGGTGAAGAACTGCTTTACCTGCGTGACGGCCACTCACCTGATATTCTCAGAAAATTACGCCGTGGACATTGGGTGATTCAAGCTAAAATTGACTTACATGGCTTAGTGAGCGATGAAGCAAGGCTATACGTTTCAACCTTCATCAGCGATTGCAAAAAACGCGGCATCCGCTGCGTGCGTATCGTGCATGGCAAAGGCTTAGGTTCTCGAAATCGTGAGCCGATACTCAAACATAAACTGCGCGGCTGGCTGATGCAAAAAGATGAAGTGATTGCCTATGCAGAAGCTAAAAAACAAGACGGCGGCAGCGGTGCTGTGATTGTGTTGTTAAAGGCTTGATATTAGTTAGATTGACGAATGAAAGTATAAATAAGCTTTATTGATGACGACAGAAAATGACAATTTGGCAGATGAGGTCATGTGCTCTTGTAGCGGTACTACGCGAGGCAAAATTCAAAGCCTGTTTAAACAAGGTCTTGATATGGAGGCTATTTCGAGTTGGACAGGTACGCTTACAGGCTGCGGTGGCTGTGAGTGGGATATTGCGCAGTTTTTAAAAGAACTGGCTGAGCTAGAAAAAGAATAATTTCTAAGCTAAAAGATTTTAAAAGAAAATTACATGATAAAAATTTAGATAATATTGAGCGGACACATGCGTCCGCTTGATAATTATTAGATGCTCACTAAACATATGCCATCATTCTTATATCGCGGAATAAACCCAGATATGCACACCGAACTTAATGGTGTTTTGCTGCCAAAAGTATGCAGGCCTTTCGTTGCATCACCTGAGTGGGACAGAGCTGCGTGGGACAATGCATTCTGGGGAGAGTCTCAAGAAAACGCGGTCATTGAGCATCAGCAGCACCAAGCAGGTTTTCCTACATCCGGGGTATCAACAACACCGCATCTTCCTAGGGCAATTTTCTACGCAACTCACGGTGGCAAGTACAGCCGAGCTTACATCTATATCATCGATAGGTCACAATGCGGGGTGCTCGGCGTGTCAGAGTTCGTCGTAAACGATATCGTTCCTTCACCTAGCGTTGCCGAAGACGACGAGGTTATTCTCGTTGCTGGCAACTTTGGAGCGTTACCAAGTGCACTGATAATTGAGGTTCGCGAAATTGGCATCTAACCCATCCATCCAGCGGGACGTGCTAAAGCTCGCCTCTTATGTCCTGGGTTACAACCCCAACTCACTCAAGCTCGCATGATCATCCGGCCTGCGACCTAATGGCCAAAAGAACTTACGTTCAGTTTCTTTGATGGCTAAATCGTTAATACTGGCATAACGTAATTCCATCAGGCCATTCGCATCGAACTGCCAGTTCTCGTTGCCGTAAGACCTGAACCAATTACCTGCTGCATCGTGCCATTCGTAAGCAAAACGCACGGCAATACGGTTGCCTTCAAACGCCCAAAGCTCTTTAATGAGCCGGTACTCCTGCTCGTTGGTCCATTTACGCGTTAAAAATTCGACGATTTCTGCACGGCCTCGAGGGAATTCAGCACGGTTGCGCCATTGAGAATCTTGCGTATAGACCAGTGAGACGCGTTGTGGGTCGCGGCTATTCCAGCCATCTTCAGCCATGCGCACTTTCTGCATCGCGGTTTCACGCGTAAATGGTGGTACGGGTGGACGAACTTCTGAATTTACGGTCATCACTTAATTCCTTTTTACGTTAAAACGCTACTCGCCTAAAAAACCACCACTCTGATGCGCCCATAATGTGGCGTATAAGCCACCTGATTTTAGCAATGATTGATGGTCACCCTCTTCGATTATTTTGCCTTCATCCAGCACTACCAGCCTATCCATCGCGGCGATGGTTGATAAACGATGGGCGATGGCAACCACAGTTTTACCTTGCATCAAGTTGTACAAGCTGGCCTGTATCGCGATTTCCACCTCAGAATCCAAGGCGCTGGTGGCTTCATCCAACAATAATATAGGCGCATCTTTTAGCATGACTCGCGCTATGGCAATGCGCTGGCGCTGACCGCCAGAGAGCTTTACACCACGCTCGCCGACATGCGCATCATAAGCAGTGCTACCTTTTGCATCCGTTAGCCCTAAAATAAAATCATGTGCTTCAGCGTGTTTGGCTGCGTTTATCATTTCGGCCTCAGTAGCATTGGGGCGACCATATAGAATGTTATCGCGCACACTGCGATGCAGTAATGAAGTGTCCTGCGTAACCATACCAATCTGGCTGCGCAAGCTGTTTTGTGTCACTTGTCTGATGTCTTGACCGTCAATCAATATGCGGCCTTGCTCTACATCGTAAAAGCGCAGCAGTAAATTCACAATAGTCGATTTACCCGCACCAGAACGCCCTACCAAGCCTACTTTTTCTCCGGGTTTAATATTCAAATTAAACGCTTGTAACACTGGCACTTTCATACCATAAGAAAAACTAAGCGCTTCAAATTGAATGCTGCCCGCGCTTACTACTAGCGGCTTAGCCTCTGCTGCATCGGTAATCTGATGCGCCATTGATAAAGTATTGACGCCGTCTTGCGCGGTACCAATCTGCTCATA
>Ga0209913_1000311_pt1 | contig 45375 bp, 35 predicted proteins | sample PersoiDNA2013203_FD_185805 | JGI IMG/M metagenome (GOLD analysis project Ga0209913, IMG submission 185805) | Permafrost soil microbial communities from the Arctic, to analyse light accelerated degradation of dissolved organic matter (DOM) -... | ecosystem: Environmental > Terrestrial > Soil >...
TGGTATGTCGCCTGCACCCCCGATGAAATCGCGCAAAAGCCGCTGGGTCGACAGATCTGCGGTGAAAAAATGGTGTTTTATCGCGGGCTCGAAGGCGCCGTCGTGGCTGTCGAGGACTTCTGTCCGCATCGCGGCGCGCCGCTCTCGTTGGGCTATGTCGAAAACGGCAACCTGGTCTGCGGCTACCACGGTCTGGTCATGGGTGGCGACGGCAAGACCGTCGAAATGCCCGGGCAGCGGGTGCGCGGTTTTCCCTGCAACAAGACCTTCGCCGCAGTGGAACGCTACGGTTTCATCTGGGTGTGGCCCGGCGATCAGACCCTGGCCGACCCCGCGCTGATCCACCATTTGGAATGGGCCGTGAGTGACCAGTGGGCCTATGGCGGCGGCCTGTTTGACATCCAGTGCGACTACCGCCTGATGATCGACAACCTGATGGACCTGACCCACGAAACCTACGTCCACGCCTCCAGCATCGGCCAGAAGGAAATCGACGAAGCGCCCCCCGTGACCACGGTCGAAGGCGATGAAGTCGTCACCGCCCGCCACATGGAAAACATCATGGCCCCGCCGTTCTGGCGCATGGCCCTGCGTGGCAATAACCTCGCCGATGACGTGCCGGTGGACCGCTGGCAGATCTGCCGCTTCACCCCGCCCAGCCACGTGCTGATCGAAGTCGGCGTGGCCCACGCCGGCAAGGGCGGCTACCACGCCGCGCCCGAGCACAAGGCCGCGAGCATCGTGGTGGACTTCATCACCCCGCAAACCGAGACGTCGATCTGGTACTTCTGGGGCATGGCGCGCAGCTTCAATCCTCATGACCCGGCACTGACCGCCAGCATTCGCGAAGGCCAGGGCAAGATTTTCAGCGAAGACCTGGAGATGCTTGAACGCCAGCAACAAAACCTGCTGGCCCACCCGACGCGCAATCTGCTCAAGCTCAATATCGATGCCGGCGGCGTGCAGTCACGCAAGATCCTCGAGCGGCTGATCGCCAAGGAACGCGCCCTCGCACCGCAACTGATCGCCACCACCACCGCCTGACCCCATGCAGCAATACTCCGAGGACTGAACATGATCGATGTGGTGGTGGTATCGCGTAACAACGAAGCCCAGGACATTTGCAGCTACGAACTGGCCAGCGTCGACGGCCAAGCGCTGCCGGCCTTCAGCGCCGGCGCACATATCGACGTGCATCTGCCGGACGGGCTGATCCGCCAATATTCCCTGTGCAATCACCCTGAAGAACAGCATCGCTATCTGATCGGCGTGCTCAAGGATCCAGCCTCTCGTGGCGGCTCCCGCTGCCTGCACGAACACATACACCCCGGCGCCCGCCTGCAGATCAGCGAACCGCGCAACCTGTTCCCGCTGGCGCACGAAGCCCGACGCAGCCTGCTGTTCGCTGGCGGCATCGGCATCACCCCGATCCTGTGCATGGCCGAGCGCCTGGCCCATATCGGCGCCGACTTCGAACTGCATTATTGTGCCCGCGCCAGTGAACGCGCAGCCTTTGTGCAACGCCTCAAGGACGCATCGTTCGCCGAGCGCGTGTTCCTGCATTTCGACGAGCAGCCCCATACGGCAATGAACACGGCCCAGGTGCTGGCGGCGCCCGACGCCAACGTCCACCTGTATGTCTGCGGCCCCGGCGGTTTCATGCAGCATGTGCTCGACAGCGCTCGAGCCCAGGGCTGGCAGGAGGCATGCCTGCATCGCGAATACTTCGCGGCGGCGCCGGTGGATAGCCGCCTCGACGGGGGTTTTTCGGTGAAGCTCGCCAGCAGCGGCCAGGTCTTCGAGATACCGGCCGACCGGAGCGTGGTCCAGGTCCTGGAAAGCCACGGCATCGAGATTGCCGTGTCGTGCGAACAAGGGATTTGCGGAACCTGCCTGACCCGTGTGCTGGAAGGCATACCGGAGCACCGCGACCTGTTCCTCACCGAGCAGGAGCAAACGCAGAATGACCAGTTCACCCCCTGCTGCTCGCGCTCGAAAACCCCGCTGCTGGTGCTCGATCTCTGAAAGGCGTCACGCCGTGGGTAAAATGACCTTCATCCGCGCGTTGGCGGTCGCCGAACCGAAGATCTCGGCATAGCGCAAGGTCGCGTTGGCGTGCTCGCGCATGATCGCTTCGGCCCGCGCGCCTTGGCGATTGACCAGGGCATCGAAGACCGAGTGATGTTGCATGTGGGCATAGTTGAAACGCCGGTATTCGCGGACCATGTCCTCGCGATCCACCGCCAGCGCGGTGACCGACGCGAACGGCAGATGATCATTGCGTGCCAGCGCGTCGGCGATCGCCGGGTTGTGGCTACCTTCCACGATGACGTGGTGAAAGCGCATGTTCAGGTCGTGATAGACCTCAAGGTCGTCCTCGGTCACGTAGCCCTTGTCGAACAGTTGATCGCCTTCCACCAGGCAGCGCTCAAGCGTCGCACGCGCCGCGTCGGACAAACCGCGCTCGGCAGTTTGACGCGCAGCCAGACCCTCAAGCACACCACGCACTTCGACGGCGCCGGCAATGTCGTCCGGGCTGACCGAACGCACCTGATACCCGCGCCCGCCAAACGGCACCAGCAGCCCTTCCTGCTCAAGGGTACGGAACGCCATGCGCACGGGCATGCGTGACACACCGAACAGTTGCGCCGTGGGAATCTCCATCAGCCGCTCGCCCGCCGCCAACTCGCCGCAGGCGATCATCTTGCGCAGTGCAACCAGCACCAATTGACCGGGTTTACTCATCCAGGCAACTTCCAGAAAACGTGGGCCGCCATAGTACCGCAAGCCTCGCTCCCCTCAGCAACCATCGCGGGTAATCTATCCATTCGCAGAGCAAGCCACTACAAGTCAACAACAGTCTTTTTGCCGGTGGTGGTTACTTATGAACGCTATACCTGCCCAGGAAGTCGCCGACCATTGCCTGCAGGCTTTCACTCAGCGTGTTCATGTCAGTCAGGCCGCGTGTTACTGCGTCGATCGACAACTGCAAGCCCGTGATTTCCGATTGCACGGCATGAGCGGCGAGATGCATCGCGACTTTTTAGACAACTACCGGCAGTTCGATCCGCTGCAACCGAGTAACTGCGCATCCAGCGGGTTGAACGGGGTGCCACTGGCTTTGCCATGGCCGGCCAGCCTCAAAGGGACAATCACCGTTATCAGGATTTCCTGTTGCGCTACGGGGTCGTCGATGTCGTCGAAATCCTCGCCCATCGCGCCGGCCAGCCTCAAGCGGCGATCGCTCTGTTACGCACCGCCGAACAAGGCGCCTTCACCCCTGATCAGCTAAGCCAGCTCAACGCCTTGCAGTGCCTGCTGCAACTGGCCGTCGCGAACATACAACCCGATGAAGACCCGCTGATCGACCTGACGCCCAGAGAGCGGCAGATCGCCTTATTGTTGCGCCAGGGCGCGAGCAACAAACAGTTGGCACAGGAACTGAACGTCGGCTTGCTGACCATCAAGACCCAGCTGATCAACCTGTTCCGCAAGACCCACGCAAGTCGCCGCACCGAGTGGGTAACCGGCGGCGCTCAGGGTATTGGTCGTGCCATTGTCGAAGCCTTGGCCTTGCGCGGCGCTCGTGTGGTAATCGCCGATCTGCAATTGCCCGCGGCCCAGGAACTGGCCAACGAGCTGTTAGGGCGCGCTTGCCAGGTTGAAGCGGTGAGTGTCGACCTGGCGGAATCTACGGCCGTGTTCAACCGGGTTCAAGCGTTGGAAGAACGTATGGGGCGGCTGGATATTTTGCTGCATAACGCCGGATATTTTCCGCTGACGCCATTCGCCGAGATTACACCAGCAATTCTTGAACGCACCCTGGCGGTCAACCTCTCGGCGTTGTTCTGGCTGACCCAGGCAGCGTTACCCATGTTCCACCGCCAAGGTCGCGGCTGCGTGCTGGTGACCTCGTCGGTCACCGGCCCGCGTGTGGCCTATCCGGGGCTGAGTCACTACGCCGCATCAAAGGTCGGGGTCAACGGATTCATCCGCAACGCGGCGCTGGAGCTGGCGGGGGTGAATGTGCGGGTCAACGGTGTGGAGCCCGGAATGATCGCAACGCCTGCCATGGGGAATTTGGGGGATGATCAGCTGAACGACACTATCGCTAGCCGGGTCCCCTTGGGCCGACTGGGCAAGCCGGCCGATATCGCTGGGGCCATGTTGTTTCTGGCGTCAGACCTGGCGGCTTACATTACCGGGCAGCCGCTGGTGGTCGACGGCGGATCCAACTTGCCGGAAGTTTGAAACCAGGCGACTGAGCGTGGAGAAGGGCCTGCACAAGCCCCTTCTCCCCTTCCGTCACTATGGGTGTTTGTGCTGATGCAGCATCGTCTGAATCTGCTGCGTAGCCTGACGGGTATTCTCCGCCAGCTTGCGCACCTCATCGGCCACCACCGAAAAGCCGCGCCCGACATCACCCGCCCGAGCCGCTTCAATGGCCGCGTTCAACGCCAACAGATTGGTCTGGTCAGCGATGCCTTTGATCACGCCCACCACCGTTGCAATCTGGCTATAGGTCGCCTCATTTTGCTCAAGCATTTGCTGGTGGGTCGCCTTGGCCGAACGCTCATCACTGATGTCCCGTACCGCGCCGATCACACGGGTCAAACGTCCCGACTCATCACGCACTGCACGCCCTCGTTCACGACACCAGATGTAGTCGCGGGTTTTGTGGCGCATCCGGTATTCGAAGACGTACTCGGCGCTGCCGTGAGAACTGAGGATTTCCCGGTCGAAGATCGCCATGATTTTCGGCAAATCCTGCGGATGCGTGATACCGACCTGCGCATCCCAGCCATCGGGTAACTCATGGGGCGCATAGCCCATCAGCAGGCGAAACTGATTGGAAAAGCGCATGCAACTGGCCGGGTGCTGAATATCACCGTTGACCACGCAAATGTCCCAGCAGCCTTCAGTCAGCGTCGATTGCAACAACTCCCAGATTTGCGCCTCATGTTGATGTTGCAGGGTCCGTTGAGTGTGCTGGCTCAACTCGACCTGAAGATTCTTTTCGCGATGCCGAGCCTGCTCGAGTTCCTCACGAAGCGTTTCCAGCGCTTGCCCGCTGCGCTCCAGCCGGACGGTCTGATCCGTGGCCAACTCCGCGGCCAACAGTTGCTGCTGCGCGAACCGGGCCCTTTCGTGCGTGAACTGTTCCAGTTGCAAGGCCTCATCGAGTGCCTGCTGCTGTTTATGCTTTTTGAAGAACATCAGCCTGTCCTTTGTTGATCGAGTCGAAACACTGGATCTGATCGCAAACCAAGCATGATTGCTTGCACCAGGTTGCGGCCCTGCTTGTTCCAGCCTGCCATAAAAAAACGGCGCCCTCAGGCGCCGTAAACAATCGATGATTATCAGCAATGACTGATCACAGTCGTGCAGACGGCCGCTGACAAGCATTGAATGGCGGCACCTGACCACGCCAGGGTTGAGCACGCTCAAGCTGTGCGGCGAGTGCCAATAACGTACTTTCCTCGCCAAAGCGCCCCGCAAAATGCGCGCCCATCGGCAGTCCACCGGCGCTCCAATACAACGGCACCGACATCGCCGGCTGACCACTGGCGTTGAACAGCGCAGTGAACGGAGAGTAACTGTGGAAACGCTCGATCAGTTCTTCAAGGCTCATGCTGTCGTCTTGCAAATCAAGTTCGCCAATGGGTACCGGCTCACGTGTCAGGGTCGGCGTCAGGATCACATCGTAGTTCTGCATGAACACCGCCAACTGCCGGCCCAAGGCATGAATCCACTCCACCGCGCCCGCATATTGCGCGCCGCTGACGTCGCCCTTGCTACGCAAGATAATCCGCGTCCGGGCTTCCAATTCTTCAGGCTGCACCGCAAACCCGCGCATCTGGCCCAATACATCGACATAGTGACGAGTACTCGCGCCAATGATGGTAAAGACCTGATCCAGAAACTCCGGCAACGCCACCGGCAAGCTGACCGGTTCAACACGGTGGCCGAGGGACTGGCACAATCTGGCGGCCTGGCGCACCGCTTCCAAGCTCTCAGTCGAGGTCGGCCAGGGCCCTAACTGCTCAACCAGCCCGATACGCAGTGGACGCGGATCACGCTGCACTGCCGCGAAGTACGGTAGCGTCTGCACCGGCGCAGCGTAAGGCGCACCCAGATCGATCCCCGCTGTCGCATCGAGCAACGCCGCGCTGTCACGCACCGATAAGGTGACAGCATGCGGTGTACCCATTCCGGCCCAGCCCTCTCCAACCATCGGCCCCGAAGGCAGCAGCCCGCGACTCGGCTTGAGCCCGAAGACCCCACAGCAGGAGGCTGGAACCCGCAATGATCCGCCGCCATCATTGCCATGGGCGAAAGGTACTACGCGTGCGGCAACCAGCGCGGCTGCCCCGCCGCTGGAACCACCCGCACTGTGCGCGAGGTTCCAGGGGTTGCGCGTGGCGCCAAAACGGTTTGATTCGGTGGAGTAAGAGGTACCGAACTCCGGGGAGGTGCTGGTCCCGACAATCAAGCAACCCGCACCTCGCAAACGGGTCACGATTTCAGATTCAAAATCTGCCCGAAAACCTCCCAGCGACTGCGAGCCATTGGTCATCGCAGCCCCATTGACTGGAGAGAAAAGGTCTTTGATCAGCGTCGGTACGCCGCTGAAAACACCGTCCATGGACCTCGACTCGCGTGCCGCCTGACGCGCCGAGTCGTAAAGCCGTTCGGCCACCGCGTTAAGCTGCGGCTCAACCAGTTCAATACGATCAATGACCGCTTCAAGTAGCTCGCCGGGCTGCACTTCACCGCGCTTAACCCACTCGGCCAGACCTGTGGCGTCTTCACTGTCCAGCAAGTTCTGGATGTCTTGCATACCCATGCTCCTAGTACCTATAAATTACGAATGACTTGATCCAACAACAGTGACAATGGCTTTACGTCGCGCCTGCACGCCGGCCAGTGCCCACACCAATGCTGAGGCAAAGCTGGCGACCGCCAACCACTGGATCGAATGGCGCAGGTCACCCGCAAAAGCACTGATCAGTGCCACCACCAGCGGGCTGACAAATTGGCCAAAATACAGAAAGGCCGTGAACCCACCCAACCCGCGCCCGCGGGTTTTGGCAGTCAGGGCATTCATCACGGGGGCCATCGCATTGGGCACCAAAAGCCCGGCACCCAGACCGTGGATGAGCACCGCCACCAACACCTCGTTGTAGCTTTGCGCGCGCATCAGCAGCCATAGCCCGAGCCCCAGCATTGCCAGCAACAACGCATTGCAACCCGCGACACCGATACGTCGGCGCAACAGCGGCCACATCAACGACCCGCCCAACGTTGCCAGCAGGCTCAATCCTGCCGACAGCCCGATCAACGTGCTCGAGGTGACGCCCAGACTGACCAACAGAACAGGGGCCTGAATCGGTACGATAAAACTCAACACCATCCCGCTGAGGATCAGCATGTATCCGATGATCAGTGGCACCACAGCGACCTTTCCTGTATCGGGCTCCTCGAACTGTTGCTTACCAGTCGCAGGTTCCCACAACACTTTCATCATCACCGGCACCAACAGCATCGGCAGCAAGTAGAGCAAGAATGGGAGCCGCCAGGAGTGCTCGCCCAACGCCCCGCCGACGACAAAAAACAGCGAACCCACCAGGCCAATGGTCACCACTTGGCGATTGACATAGCGCAGCCGTTCCTCGCCCCGCCAATAGTCTGCAATCAACGTAGCGCAACAGGTCATCACCGCCGCTTCAGCGCAGCCGAACAGCAGGCGTACACCCACAATGGCCGACAAGTTATCCAGCACTGCCGGCACCGCTCCCAGCAAGGCATACAGCAGCGTTGCGATCACAAGTAACGCCTTGCGTCCGACCTGATCGGCTAACCACCCAGCCAAGGGGGCGCACAAAGCGATGGCCAATGCCGGGCCAGTGATAGCCAGCGGCACCAGTAAACCCGCCTGGGGGTTAAGGGGGCCAAACTCGGCGCCGAGCTTGGGCAAGATCGGCGCAACCATCACCGAACCCATGATGGTCAGGCTGCTGCCAAGCATCAGTACCAGCCCCTCACGTCGCCCAGTGGCTTGACGCGGCGAAGACAGGGTCGCAGGTGAAACAGCGTGTGATTGATTCATAGCACCTCCTCAAAAACTTTGAGAAACACGCAACGCCACGGTATAGCCCTGGGCACGGTTTTGCGCGTCGAACTCCTTGTAGGCGTGGAGCCAGACAGGTGGCAGCCCTGGCTTGAAGTAACTGACCGCAGGGCCCACAGCCAGCACACGCGCGCGATTTCCCGTTTCCAGGCCGGGTGCATTGTCATCAGTGAACTGGCGGTAGTAGTAGCCACCCAGCCCCACGGTCCATGGCCCTACGTGCTGGCCCACCGCAAATTCGTGCCGGTACTCAATACCGTTTTTGTAATCGGTGGCGTTGTTACGTGTATTGATGTCGGCTTCAAAGCTTGAAGACACTTCGAAGCCGCTGTCGCTGATATAGGTGGCGTTGACTATTGGCGAGAAGGTCCAGTGATTCAGGCCCGGGGACACCAAACGACTCTTGTCGTAGTCACCGGTAGGCGCCTGAATTTGGAACTGCGTATTGATGAACAGATTCGGAGACACGTTCCATTGCAGGATCAATGGCAGAAACTGCACGTCGGCCAAACGGAACGGGTCGGCTTCCAGGCTCAGCGGCCCTGCGGGCGTGGGCACTTTGATCGAAGCGTCCATTTTGAAGAACGGCACGATAACGCCAAACCCATACTTGGCGCCCAGGACAGTGTTATCCGTCATGCGCATATAGGCGACGCCGATGGACAGCACGTCCAAGGAAAAATGGTTATCGACTGAGCGCCCTTCACGGTCCTTCTGAACATTGGTCGAGTAGAACGCGGTTCGCAGACCAAGCGTGCCGAACGGCGTCGCCGGGGGCGACATTCCCGCACCAAAATCATAAACGCCGACGGCGGTGGTCGGAGAGCCGCTTTCAGTGCCATGAGCACTGGTGCACAAACCCACCAGCCCCAAAGTGATCAACGTAAATTGTCTGACGCTTGCGTTGTTTTTATGGTTCATCGAATGCCCTCCCACCCCATTGGTGTAGGAGTCATCCTAGTAAGCGAAACCTTTAACTTGTTATCCGATTTCAGCAGAGTTGAGTGCGGCGCAATGTCTGTGAAGGGTTTTCTCCGAACATAATTCGGTAGTCACTGGAAAACCGGCTCAAGTGCCAGAATCCCCACCGTGCGGCGACTTGCTGGACGCCATGAAGTTGAGTGCTCGTTCGCAGTTCACGACGCACCGCATTGAGGCGCAATGCACGCAGATAGGCCACCGGATTGATCCCCAGGGTTTCCTGGAAACAGTATTGAAGTTTACGGCGACTGGCGCCGATGTGATTACACAGGTCAAGGATCGACAACGGCTCGTCGACATGAGACAGCGCATACTCACGCGCCCGGTCGACCATCCGTTTGCGCGCCGTGGGGTTAAGTGGCGGCGCGTGATCCGGTGCAACCAGCTCAAGCACATGCAGCATGACTACATCACGAATACCCCGGCGGATTGAGTCATAGCCGAGCAGCACATCATGCGCCTGATCACTGCTCGTAAGCTCCTCGAACAACATAGCAAGTTCTGTTCGAACAGTTGAGTTGCCCAAGCGGTAACACTTGGGAAGATCGGTAATTCGAAAGTGACTATCCTGGCGCTCAAGCACCTGCTCAAGCGTGCGTTCATCAATCGCCACGCCCAGCAAGTCCAGATGCTGCGGCGTGCTCAATTCAGGAAGATTGTCACCGCGGGCGACCAACATGCTGGGCTCGTGAATCGGATGCCCAGAGCAAAAAACCGGGCCATGAGCACTCAACGGTATGCTGAAGGTAATAGCGCCTTTCCAGGCCACGCCGCTTTTGGTCATGGCCTGATTAGAGCGGTCTCGCACCAGTTGCATCCAGTCTGCACGAAACTCAATCAGCTCACCCTCGAAGCGCCCGGGGGTCAGTTGATCGTAGCGAACTTGCCACCCCGCCATGTTCTGCGCGTGCTCATCAATGTCACTCGCGATAAAACGATGGATGGGTAATACAGGCATTGAGGGCGCCGAAATCAGCAAATTATTATTGTTCATGACCCAACCCTTACCAGTTCAGGAGCTTGCATCCCTACCCTATGCAAGCGCCATTCCGAACGGTCCTGTGAACCTTCATTTGTGCCGAAATGGGATAGTCCACGCTGCTCGGCTTAACGTGCACAGGGTATTTTGTATCGGGTATTACCGCTGATGCGCTGACTGGCGGTGGAATGCGCCACCGGGAACGTGGCGCAGCTCCCTTCATACAAACGGTAGCGCTTCGCAGGCGTTCTCTATCGCCACCCGATACTGCGCCACCCGAGACGGCAGATAGTTGAAAAAGAACCCAGCGCTTTGCAGCTTGGCGACACGCAACGGATCGTCTTCGGGCAATGCCCTGGAGACCCGTGCGGCCCGCGCCCATGCCAGGGCCAGCAGGGCCACGCCACATAACTGAAGAAAGTCCGGCGCGGCCCGATAGGGATACTCGCTGTCCTCCCGCGACCGTTCACGTATGGCTTCGACCACACTGGCCAGCGCGTCACACAGGTGGTCCAGCGCCTGGGCGAAACCTGCACACGCGGCGCATTGGCCGCCCTGCCCGGCCTCGTCGCGCAGCACTGCCAGCAGCAGGCCGAAGGCCCGGCCCTCATCCCCCAGCACCTTGCGCAACAGCAAGTCATTGGCCTGGATCTCGTTGCTGCCCTCATAGATCATCGCGATGCGACTGTCGCGCAGCGTTTGCTCGATGGCGAACTCGGCGACGTAGCCGTAACCGCCGAAGACCTGCAACGCATTGCTCGCCTGACGAAACCCCTGTTCGGTGAAAAACGCCTTGATGATCGGCGTCAGCAACTGCGCCAGTTGGCCGGCGCACTCCCGCGCCTGCGGGTCCGGGTCATGCTCGGCCTGATCGAGTAAATGCGCGGCCCAATAGCCGATGGCTCGCATCCCCTCGCTGGCCGTGCGCAACTCCAGCAACACGCGGCGCATGGCTGGGTGATAAAGGATGGGGTCAGCCGCTTGGGCCGGCACCCCTTGCGGCCTTGCTGGCGCGCGCATTTGCACGCGCTCGGCGGCGTATTGTCGGGCGTTCTGCCAAGCCGCCTCGACATGCCCCAGGCCTTGCAGGCCGACATGCAGGCGCGCCGAATTCATCATCACGAACATCGCCGCCAAACCGCGATTGGCGTCGCCGATCAGCCAGCCTTGGGCGGCGTCGAACACCAGGGAGCACGTGGCGCTGCCCTTGATGCCCATCTTGTGTTCAATGCCGTCGCAATACACACCGTTGGCCTGGCCATCGTCCAGCAGCTTGGGCACCAGGAACAGTGAAATGCCGCGACTGCCCGGCGGCGCATCGGGCAGGCGCGCCAGCACCAGGTGCAGGATATTGGCCGTGAGGTCGTGCTCGCCGCCGGAGATAAACAGTTTGTTGCCCTGCAGGCGATAACGGCCATCGCCCTCGGGGGTCGCGCGACACCGCAGCAGCCCGACATCGCTGCCGGCCTGCGGCTCGGTCAGGCACATGGTGGGTAAGGCATGCCCACTGACGATCTCGGGCAAGTAGCGCGCCTGCAACCAGGGTGCGGCATGGGTCTTGAGGCAGAGGTAGGCGCCGTGGGCGATCCCGGTATACATGGCCCACGCATGATTGCTGGCGTAGAGCATCTCTTGCAGCGCCGCGTCGAGCAGTTGCGGCAACCCTTGGCCGCCCTGCCCTTCGGCGCACGCCAAGGCAGGCCAGCCACCGTCGACATAGGCGCGATAGGCCTCGGCGAAACCGTCTGGCGTGCTGACCTGGCCGGCGTTCCAGCGACAGCCTTGACGATCGCCGCTGCCGTTCAGGGGCGCCAGCACCCGTTGACTGAAGCGCGCCGCTTCCTCCAACACCTGCACGGCGAGTGACATGTCCAACGTCTCGAACGCCGAACCTTGGCTCCACGCTTGGGGTGCTTGCAGCCAATGTTCAAGCACAAATTGCATATCGCGCAGCGGCGCCTGATAGCTCCACATGGCAAACCTCATCGAATAAAAAAGGTGTTACACCGTTGAACGCTCAACCGCGATAGGCCGGGTTCTCGATCAACAACGCCATGCCTTGCCCACCGCCCACACACGCAGCGGCAATCCCGTAGCGCAGGTTGTGCCGGCGTAATTGCCGGGCGAGCGTCATGACCAAGCGCAGGCCGGTGGCGGCCAGTGGATGCCCCACCGCCAGCGAACCGCCCTGGACGTTGAGCCGGGCGCTGTCTAGCTGCAGTTCCTGGGCCACCGCCAATACCTGGGCCGCCTGCGCTTCGTTGATCTCGAAACGGCCGATCTCATCCAGGCTCAACCCGCTGCGCTGCATCAGCAGACGGATCGCCGGTGCCGGGCCGATCCCCATGAACTCCGGCGCCACGCCGACCACCGCGCTGGCCAGCAGCCGGGCCAGGGCCGGACGCGTGCAGGCCGAGGCGCGCCCGACCAGAGCCGCCGCCGCGCCATCAACTACCGCGCAGCTGTTGCCGGCGGTTTGCACCCCATTGGCATGCACGGCGCGCAAGCGCGACAGCGCCGCCAGGTCGGTGGGCCGTGGGTGGCTGTCCTGGGTGACGGCAGCGGCCCGGCGCGCCAGGCTGATGCCTCGCGGCTGGTACCCCTCAAGCTCGAACACTTGGTTATCGACCGTCACGATCTCTTCAGCCCAAGCGCCGTCACGCTGCGCCTGCAATGCGCGCTGATGGCTCTCGCAGGCGTAACGGTCCACGGCCTCGCGGCTCAGGCCATAGCGGCGCGCCAGGTGGTCGGCGGTGGCGATCATGTCCAGTCCCGGGGCCGGGTCGTAGAGGGCCTCCCAGAGAAAATCCTTGAATTGCACCTCGCCACCCAGGCGAAACCCATCCCGGTGGGTGTAGGCCGCAATCGGGTTGCGTGACATGGACTCACTGGCCACGCACAAGGCCAGTTGCACCTCGTCGCGCAGTTGCTCTGCGGCCTGGCGCAACAGCTCGAAGCCGGTGGCGCAGATGCGCTGCACCCCCAGCGCCGGAACCGATTGCGCCACGCCGCTGTACAACCCGATATGCCGCGGCAGCAAATACGCATCGAAGCTGGCCTGGGCCATGGAGCCGGCCAGTACGCTGTCCACCGCCAGCGGGTCGACCCCGGCAAGGGCCAGGACTTCGCGGCCGACCTTGATCCCCAGGTCGATGGGCGACACCTGGGCCAGAGCACCACCAAGGTCGACCCAGGGCGTGCGTACCGCCGCGTAAATCGCCACGTCGGCAAACGCCGAATACTGCCCGACGCCGCTCAAGGCCTGGGCTCGGCACGCAGGATCGCAACATCTTCACCGCGATACAGCGCCTCGACCTTGGCCGCGCGCCATTGCAGTACCGCACGCTGGTTGATCGAGCCCTTGTCGGTAATTTCCCCACGGTCGATAGACGCCGGCTCGTCGAGCAAGGCAATCCATTCCAAACGACTGGCATTGCCGGTGGCGTCGCGATTGAGGCGCTGCAACCAGTCGCCGAACCACTGGCGCACCGGCGCGCTGGCGAGTACTTCGGCGTCGCTGGCGTCGGCGTTCAAGCCCGCCAGCCGGCGGCATTCGTAGAGCCTGGGGAAGACCAGGGCGCCCAGGCATTCGCGGTCCGGCGCGGTAATCACCAGGTCCTGCACATAGGGCGAGCCTTCCAGCACCGCACGATTGCGCAACGGACCGACGCTGACAAAGACCCCGGAGGACAGTTTGAAATCCTCGGCAATGCGCCCGTCGAACATCAGCCCCAGTTGTGGCCGATTTGGGTCGGCGAGTTTGATTGCGTCCCCCGAACAGTAGAACCCCTGTTCGTCGAACACCTCGGCGGTTTGCTCGGGCGCCCGCCAGTACCCCGGCATGATGTGTGGCCCGCGAAAGCGCCCTTCGAACTTGCCGTCCACCGGCACCAGACGCACCTCGCAGCCCGGCGCGGGCAAACCGATATACCCGGCCATGGACAACGGCCCGGTGGTGAAGGTGCAGGACGGCGCGGCTTCGGTCATGCCCAGCCCGGCCATCATGCGGATGCGTTCTGCGCAGTGCTGCTCGGCCACGCGGTCGAGGCGGTCCCAGACACTTTGCGAAAGGCCGGCAGCGGCGAAGAAAAACAATTTCATCCGCGCAAAAAAGCACTCGCGCAACTCGGCGTCCTGCTCCAGGGCGCTGACCAATTCTTCCCAGCCCTTGGGCACCGTCAGATAGGCCGTGGGCGACACCTCCTTGAGGTTGCGCAGGGTCTCGGCAAACCCCTGGGCCGTGGGCTTGCCAGCGTCGAGGTAAAAGGTGCCACCGTTGTAGAGCACGATGCCGACGTTGTGGCTGCCACCGAAGGTGTGATTCCACGGCAACCAGTCCACCAACACCGGTGGCTCTTCACCGAACACCGGAAATGTCTGCAACAGCATTTGCTGGTTGGCGCAGAGCATGCGTTGCGTGGTAATCACCGCCTTGGGCAACTTGGTCGAGCCCGAGGTGAAAAGAAACTTGGCGATGCTGTCGGGGCCGGTGGCATTGAACGCCTGGTCGGCCGCACTGCCACCTGGGGTTTGCAACAGGCTCGCGAAGCTGACCTGGGCGCGTCCGGGCACCTGGCCACGCACGCTGATCAGCGGCGTCTCGGCCGGCAATACCGCGTCGATCGCACGCTGGTAGGCCGCCGCATCGCTGACGAACACCAGCCCTGGTTGCAGCAGGTCGCAGACATGCCGCAGCTTGGCGAAGTCCTGGGACAACAACGAATACGCCGGCGACACCGGGCAATAAGGGATACCGGCGTACATGGCGCCGAGGGCCACCTGTAAATGCTCGATGTCGTTGCCCGACAGCAACGCCAGCGGCTTGTCTGCCGACAGGCCGTAACTCAGCAGGCTCTGGGCAATCGCCCGCACACTCTCGAGCATCTGCGCATAGCTGACGCGACGCCAGTCACCATCGGCCTGGCGCGCGGCAATAAAGGTCTGCTCGGGACGCACCCGGGCCCAATGCACCAGACGATCGAGCAAGCGCGCCGGCAACTCGGCCAATGGCTCCAGGGAACGCATATGCAGCACGCCGTGTTCTTCAGTGACCTCCACCGGCGCACGGCCGATGGACACCTCGCGGTATCGCGGCGCACGCGGCTCGGGCTGGGGTTGCGGTCTGAATTCGGAACTCACAGGGTTCTCCTCCATCAAGGCACGCCTACGGGCGCCCGGTTGGGGCGGCTCCTGGCGCAGCTGGGCAGCCTGAGGCTGCCGCCTTGTTATTGTTAGGTATGGCCAACGCGAAGCGGCGACGCCGACTCAGATCGGGTAATGCCGTGGCCCGTTCTGCAAGGTCACCCAGCGCAATTGCGTGAAGTGTTCAATCGACGCCTTGCCGCCAAAGCTGCCGTAACCGCTGGACTTGACCCCGCCAAAGGGCATCTGCGCCTCGTCATGCACGGTCGGACCGTTGATGTGGCAAATGCCCGATTCCACCCGCTGCGCCAACGCCAGCGCACGCCCGGTGTCGCGACTGAAGATCGCCGCCGACAGGCCGAACTCGGAGTCGTTGGCCAGGCGCAGCAGTGCTTCATCACCGTCACCGCGCAGCAACACCGCCACCGGGCCGAAGGACTCTTCGCGGTACAAGCGCATGTTCTCGGTAACGCCATCGATCAAGGTCGGTTGCAGGATGCTGCCCTCCAACTGGCCGCCCGCGACCAGCCGTGCGCCCTTGTCCAGCGCATCGTCGATCAGGGCCTTGATGCGCGTACCGGCGCTGGCATCCACCAGCGAACCCAAGACCGAGTCCGCCGCCGCGGGGTCACCGGCGCGCAGGCTGGCGACCTTGGCGGTCAGCTTGGCGATAAACGCATCGGCGACCTTGGCATCGACAATCAGGCGTTCGGTGGACATGCAAATCTGCCCCTGGTTGAAGTAGGCACCAAACGCCGCCGCGGCAACCGCCGCATCCAGGTCGGCATCGTCGAGTACCAGCAGCGGCGCCTTGCCGCCCAGTTCGAGCAAGGCCGGCTTGAGGTGACGCGCCGAGAGTTCGCCGACAATCCGCCCGACATGCGTCGAGCCGGTGAAGTTGACCCGGCGCACCGCCGGGTTGGCGATCAGCCGTTCGACAATCGCGGCGGCGTCCGCCGGCGCGTTGCTGATGACGTTGACCACGCCATCACCCAGGCCGGCATCCTGCAATACCTGGCCAATCAGGCGATGCACCGCCGGGCTTAACTCCGAGGCCTTGAGCACCACCGTATTGCCACAGGCCAGCGGCATGGCGATGGCGCGCGTGGCAAGGATGACCGGGGCATTCCACGGCGCAATACCCAGCACCACGCCGCAAGGCTGACGCAGGGCCATGGCGAAACTGCCGGGCACATCGGAGGGAATCACTTCACCGGTAATCTGGGTGGTCATCGACGCCGCTTCGCGCAGCATATTGGCCGCCAGGCGCACGTTGAAGCCATACCAGTTGGCCATGGCGCCGGTTTCGCCGGCGGCGGCAATGAATTCGGCGCTGCGCGCCTGCAATTGCTCGGCAGCGTTGAGCAAGCGGGTGCGGCGTTCATTGGGCGCCAGTGCGGCCCAGCCGGGGAACGCCGCCTGGGCCGCCGCCACGGCGGCGTCGGCATCTTCCAGGGTCGCGGCGGCAACCCGCGAAACCACTTCACCGGTCACCGGGTTGCGACGCTCAAAGGTTCGACCGTCACGGGCGGGGCACGACTGGCCGCCGATCAACAGGGGCACGTCCAGCATGGTGATTCCTCTTTATTGTCTTTATGGGGAATGCATTCAAGCGATGTCACAGTAACGCCAGCGTGAGGCCGCGAACAGCGGGATGCGGCCCGCTATTCGCCGGCAAGCCTCAGCGTTTGTACGTCTGCAGGCCGGGTTTGATGCTCTTGTCGTCGAGGAACTGCTTCATGCCCTGCTCGCGGCCGCCTTCGGTGTCGAGCAAACGCGACTGATCGAGCTTGGCGTAGAGGTAATCCTCGTTCTGCTCCCAGGTCAGTTCGCGGCAACGCTTGAAGCCATGCTTGGCCGCCCGTAGCACCACCGGGTTTTTCTCCAGCAGGTTGCGCGCCAATTCAATCGTCACTTCGCGCAGTTGCGCCAGCGGCACGCTTTCGTTGACCAGGCCCATCTCGGCGGCCTTCTGCCCGCCAAAGGTCTTGCCGGTCATGATGTAGTACAGCGATTGACGATGGCCCACGGTGTCGGCCATGGCCTTGCTCACCAGGTTGCCCGGTGGGATACCCCAGTTGATTTCCGAGAGACCGAAGGTCGCTTCGTCGGCACAGATCGCCAGGTCGCACGCCACCAATGGGCTGAAGCCACCGCCGAAGCACCAGCCGTTGACCATGGCGATGGTGGGCTTGGCGTACATGCGCAGCAGTTTCCATTGCCATTGCGAGGCTTCGCGGCGGATTTTCTCCTGGAGGATTTCCGGGCCGGCATCCACCTCGCGAAAGTATTCCTTGAGGTCCATGCCGGCGGTCCAGGCTTCGCCGGCACCGGTCAATACCAGCACGCCGGCGGCAGGGTCCTGCTCCAGGGTTTCCAGAACGTCGATCATTTCCCGGTTCAGGGTCGGGCTCATGGCGTTGCGTTTTTCCGGGCGATTGAGAATGACCCAGGCGATGCCTTCGTCGATTTCAACCTTGACGGTGGTCCAACGGCCTTCGTAATTACTCATGACGGTATGCTCTTGTTCTTGGTTGGAAGATGATTCGAAATTAAACCGCAAATATAGTTATGTCAATTAACTATTAATCTTGATAACCAATATTTTTCCGCTGTAAAACCTAAGCTGCTCAAGCGTTATGAAAAGCCGGCATAGCCATGGCTCGCCAACCTCGGCAAACTAGATAGCTTTCTTAACCTCCACCTTCTGAGGATTGCACTGTCAATGGCCAAGCCTTCCAACATCGCCGACGCCAACCTGGCCCTGCCCGACACCACCGAGGGGCGTGCGCCGCTGGATTCGGCCCTGGACGACCTGATCGGTTACGCCATGCGTCGCGCCCAGCTCAAGCTGTTCCAGAACCTGATCGGTCGACTTTCCGAGCACGACCTGCGCCCGGCTCAGTTCTCGGCCCTGGCGATCATCGAGCAGAATCCCGGCCTGATGCAGGCCGACCTGGCCCGCGCCCTGGCGATTGAGCCACCCCAGGTGGTGCCGCTGCTGAACAAGCTGGAAAGCCGCGCCCTCGCCGTGCGTGTGCGCTGCAAGCCGGACAAGCGCTCCTATGGGATCTTCCTCAGCAAGACCGGCGAAACCCTGCTCAAGACGCTCAAAGAGATCGCCGCACAGAGTGACCTTGACGCCACCGCAGCCCTGGACGGTCAAGAACGTGCAGAGCTGCTGCGCTTGCTGAGGAAGGTTTATCAGGACTGACAGGCCTACCAGAGCGCCACGGTGTAGAGCACCAGGAAACGGGTCTGGTTTTCATCGCGAAACGCCGCGCCGCTCGGGAAGTCATTGCGATAGATCGACTTGCGCGCCATCAGCCCGACGTTCTTCAGCGGGCCGCTCTGGATCACGTAGCCCAGTTCCATCTGGAACTCGCGCTCCTTGCGATCCTCGGCATTGAACGCCGCCAGCTCGATGTTATCGCCGCGCACATAACGCAGCCGGCCCTTCAGGCCCGGTAAACCGGATGCCGCGAAGTCATAGTCGTAGATCGCCTGCCAGGTGCGTTCCTTGGCATTGAGAAAGTCCGAACTCATGGTCAGTTCGCTCATGCCCATCAGCTCAGTCCCCGAGATATAGGGCGTGGCCGTCTCGCCACTGGAATGCATGTAGCCCAGGCTGAATTTGTGACCGCCCAGGCGGTAGCCAAACAACGCCGAGAGATTGCGGTTATCCACGTTCCCCGCCTTGGCACTGCCGTCCTCGCGACTGAAGAAACTGCGCAGGTCGCTGGTGAACACGCCATCGCCCAGGGGCATAGTGTGCAGCAACGCCAGGGTGTCCTGCTGGTAGAGGTCGGCGATCTGCGAGTGATAGACGCGCAGGCTGAGGTCTTTGTTGACCTGGTAATCACCGCCGACGTAAGCCAGGTGCGAGGTGGTGGCGGTTGGGTTGAAACGCCGGTTGGGCGAGGCGATGGTCATGGCCTCGTAGTTGGTGGAGTCGCGCTTGTTGATGCGGTCGATGTAGCCCGTATTAAGGGTCAGACCATCGATATCCTTGGAGCTCAAGGTGGTGCCGCGAAAGGTTTGCGGCAGCAGGCGCGACGGGCTGGCAAAGGCGAACGGCAGGAAGATCGACACGTCACCGGTCTTCACGGTGGTTTGTGCAAACCGCAGCTTGGCGGTCGGCGCCAGGCGCGAATATTCATCGGCGGCACGCTTGTCGCTGGCCGACACCGGCAACAACTCGGTGCCGCTGCGGTCCGGCGAAGAGTCGAGCTTGACCCCCATCAGCCCGCGTACATCGAGGCCAAAGCCCACCGGCCCTGGGGTGTATCCCGATTCCAGGTTGAGGATGAACGCCTGAGCCCATTCCCGCGCAGCGGTCTTCGCACCGTCGTCCTTGTAGTCGCGGTCCAGGTAGTAATTGCGCAGGGTCAAGGTGCCGTGGCTGTCGTCGACAAAACCTGCCGCCCACAGCTGGCTGGGCAGGACGCTCAAGGCCAGCAACGCCATGACCAGGCCCGGCTTGTGGTTCGACACACGGGAGACGGACGCCACTGCAACGGCGTCCTCCATAGGGAGTTTTGGCATGTTCATTGTCCATTTTTTGTTGTTGTTTTTGGGGTGGCACACGCTCGGCCCAGTCGGCTTCGCGAACAGAGAATGGAAACAGCCGACGGTGCTCGTCAACAGCAAATGACCGATAATCGAACATTAATAAAGCTATCTACTTTTTAGATCAGCATAGATACACATCTCAACACCATGATTTTAAAGTACTTATTTATCGTTTTTTTCACTTTTAATACGTCATTCATTTTTTAGTTATCTTTGTTATCTTAATCAGCAGCAGCCACTTGCGCTCGCCACCACAACAAAAACAACAACAATGAGGTTTGCCCATGGACAGTCCATCGCGTCGTTCGACGCTGACTATCGCGTTGTGCTTTATCGTTGCGCTGATCGAGGGGTTCGATCTGCAAGCCGCCGGAACCACCGCCGCAGGGTTGCGTCAGAGTTTTGCCCTGGACCCGAAGATGCTCGGCTGGGTATTCAGCATCGGGATCATTGGCCTGCTGCCGGGGGCGTTCTTCGGCGGCTGGGTCGCCGACCGAATCGGGCGCAAGAAAATCCTGGTGATCGCCGTGCTGCTGTTCGGGCTGTTCTCCCTTTGCACCGCGTTTGTCGAAAGCTACTCGAGCCTGCTGTTGGTGCGTTTCCTGACCGGCCTGGGGCTGGGCGCCGCGCTACCCAACCTGATCGCCCTGTGCGCCGAAGCGGCCAGCGAACGCAACCGTGGCACCGCCATCAGTGTCATGTACTGCGGCGTGCCATTGGGCGGCGCATTGGCGGCGGTGGTGGCGATGTTTTCCAGTGAACACTGGCAGACCACCTTTATCATCGGCGGTCTGGCGCCCTTGTTGGCCGTGCCCTTGATGATCCTGCTGCTGCCTGAATCCAACGCCTTTCGCCAACAGTTCGACAATACCCTCAGTGCTCGCCCCTCCACCCGCCAGGCCCTGTTCGGCGAAGGCCGTGCGCGCACCACGCTGGCGTTGTGGCTCAGCTACTTCTTCACCCTGACCGTGATGTACATGCTGCTTAACTGGCTGCCGTCGTTGTTACTCGAACAAGGTTTCAGCAAACCCCAGGCGGGCATGGTGCAGATGCTGTTCAACATTGGCGGCGCCCTTGGCTCACTGCTCGGCGGTGTCCTGCTGGACCGCTGCAATCCCTTCAAAGTGGTGCTGTTCGTGTATGCCGGATTGCTCGCGGCCTTGGCCGGGGTCGGGCTGTCGGTGGGCATCGTGCCCATGGCCATCGCGGGTTTCGCCGCAGGCTTGTTCGTGATGGCCGCGCAGTTGGTGCTCTATGCGTCGGCACCGCCTTCCTATCCAACGGCGGTGCGCGCCACCGGCGTCGGTGCAGCCGTGGCCATCGGCCGGCTGGGCTCGGTAGCCGGACCGCTGGCGGCGGGACAACTGCTCGCCGCAGGTGCCGGCACCGCCGGGGTACTGCTGGCGACCTCCCCCGGGGTGGTGATCGCGGCGCTGAGCATCATCAGCGTCATGGTGCGTAAGGCGCCACTGAACCTACCCACCCCGGAAGCGGCCGGGCACACCCAAGCCTAGAACTTGTGCAGCCAATTGAGCACCAGTTTATTGCCTTCGGTGCGGTTCTCAGCCTGCTGTTCAAAGTAGGCGTTCACCGACAGCACATTCTCCTTGTTGAAGGCGTATAGCAGGCCTGGGCCCATGGCCCAGACCTTCTCCCGACGCCCGCTCACGGCGTGCCCATCGACCTGGGTGTCGGTGATCTGCTTCAACCAGTAGCCGTTCAACCCCACGCTCAATTGCTGGCTCAAGGCATATTGCAGCGTCAGGTTGGCATGCAACGCCTGGCCGGCCTGGGTCTCGGAAACATCACCAAAGCCTGCCTGCGGATCATCATTCTTGCCATTCCACAGGTACATGAAACGCCCGCTCGCCGACCACTTCGGGCTGAACCAGTACGTCGCCGCGTAATACGGGTTGAATGACCAGAAGTTGCTGCCTGGATTGATCGAGCGCTTGCGGTCATAAGCCCCCACCGGCACCGAGACATCGGCTTCGACTCGCTGGGTCAGCAACGGGCTGCCATCGGCGCGGCTCAGGGTCGGCAGTTGCAGGAAGGCACCAAGCGTCACATCACCCAAACCGGCGCGGGAACTCAGCGCCGTATTGTTCAAACCGTCGTCGACATCCGCGTGGACCAGGGAGGTGTTGATCAGGGTGAATCCCGGCATTGCGCCATTGGCCAGGGGTTGGCCGACGTAGATGATCTGCGTGGTAGGCGCCACCACCTCCAGGTCCTGCTTGGGCAACGCCAGCTTGTTGCCGTTGGCATCATTGAAACGGCTGGCCCGGGAGTACGTCAGGTATTCCTCCAGGTACCAGCCAGGGCCGGCTGGGGCCGGTGAGCCGTCGTAGAAACTGGTGCTGCCGAGGTTGAGTCCGGGCAGGTCGTAAGCGTGTGCAGTCGATGACAGTGCGACCAAAGTCATGGCCGCAACCGTCCGCAAGATAGGCTTGAGCATCTTGTATGTCCTGTATTTTTGTTGTTATTCAAGACCCCCGACGCGGAGGATTCGCGCCGGGGTTTACCGCTGTTGCAACCCCTACACGTAGGTCGCGGCCAACCCACCGTCCACCGGCAGATTGACCCCGTTGACCCAGCGCGCGGCGTCCGAGCAGAGGAAGGCAATCACCGCCGCCACCTCATCGGCCAGGGCCGGACGGGTCATGCGCTGGCTGTCTGCGGCCACCCGCTCCGGCCCGAGCATGCTGACGAAATCGCCGAGAATCGGGGTAAACACCGGCCCCGGCGCAACGCAGTTGATGCGCACCGAGTGATCGCGAAACCAGCCCTGGGATTGCTGGAAGCTCCACACGATCAGCGCTTCCTTGAAGTACTGATAACAGCTGTCCTGCTCCACCGGATTGGCCGCCAGCCACTGCTGCCCTGCCTCGAAACTTTGCGTCGCGGCCAGGGCCTTGTGCAGCTCCAGCCGTTGCGGCCATTGCGCGCCGAGGACCGAGGCAACATTGACGATGCTGCCACCCGCCGGCATGCGTGGCAGCAGCGATTGAGTCAGGTGCCGCAGCCCCAGGTAATTGACCGTGGCCACCGCTTGCACGGGCGCCGTACCGGGCACGCCGGCAATGTTGCACAGCCCATCGACCCGCGCCGGCAGGCGTGCCACCAGCGCATCGATGCTGGCAGGGTCGCCCAGGTCAGCCTGGAAGAAGCCATCCAAGGTCAGTTGCGGTTCATGGCGATCAATGCCGATCACCGTGGCACCCTGGAAACGCGCGAGTCGCGCCAGCTCGGCACCAATGCCGGAAGCGACGCCAGTGACGATCAAGGTTTTGTTCTGCAGGTTCATGTTCAAGCCCTCTTATTTTTGTATAGGCATGGGTGGATCAAACCGATGAGCCGGCGCTCAGAACGGATAGGCGGGCGGTGTATTTTTCACTGTGACCCACTGCCACTGGCTGTACTCGTCCCAGTCGGCCGGCCCGCCCACGCTGCCGCCATTACCGGAGGCACCGCGCCCGCCGAACGGGTTAATGCATTCGTCGGCCACTGTCTGGTCGTTGATGTGCAGCAGGCCGCAATCAAGCCGTTCGCCGATGGCCATGGCGCGCCCGACCGACGGCGAGATGATGGCGGCCGACAGGCCGTACTCGGTGCGGTTGGCCAGTTCGATGGCCTCCTCGTCCGTGGCAAAGCTGACCACCGTGGCCACCGGGCCGAAGATTTCATCCTCAAACGCGCGCATACCCGGACGCACGCCACTGAGCACGGTGGGCTGGTAGAACAACCGGTCATATTCGCCGCCTGCCTCCAACCGCGCGCCCGCTTGCAGGCTGTCGCTGACGATCTCGTGCACGCGCTGCAATTGCCGTTGATTGATCAATGGGCCGAGCGCTGCCTCACCCCGGGCGGCATTGCCCACCGTCAACGCCCGGGCCTTGTCCACCAACTTGCGCGTGAGGCGTTCGGCGATGGATTCATGGGCGAGAATCAAGCCGGTCGCCATGCAGATTTGCCCCTGGTGCAGCCAGGCGCCCCAGGCGGCATTGCTCGCGGCCAGGTCGACGTCGGCGTCTTCGAGAATGATCAGCGGGTTTTTGCCGCCCAGCTCCAGCGCGACTTTTTTCAGGTGTCGCCCCGCCACTTCGGCGACTTTGCGCCCCGCCGCCGTGGATCCGGTGAAAGCAATCATCCGCACATTCGGATCGCGGCACAGCGCCTCCCCCACCGGCGCGGCGCCGGGCAACACCTGCAGCAGGCCCTTGGGCAAGCCCGCCTCCTCGAACAGCCGGGCGATGAGAAAACCACCGCTGACCGGCGTCTGCGGGTCGGGCTTGAGCACCACCGCATTGCCCGCCGCCAGCGCCGGCGCCACCGAGCGCAGCGACAGTATCAGCGGAAAATTGAACGGTGAAATCACTCCGACCACGCCATGGGGCTGACGCCGTGCATAGGACAGTCGCCCTGCTGCACTGGGCAGCACCACCCCGTGAGGTTGGGACAACAGCCCCGCTGCCTGATGCAGCAGCACTATCGCTTCGCGCACTTCGTGTTCACCCTTGAACAACGCGCCGCCGGTTTCCCGGGCGACATACAGCGCCAGTTCCGCAAAGGACTGCTGAGCCAGGTCCGCCGCCTTGCGAAACACCTCGGCGCGCTCCCGTGGGCCGAATGCAGCCCATGCCGGCTGCGCCAGGGCCGCGCTGCGGCAGGCAATGGCGATGTCGGCCGGGTTGGCCATGGCGCAGCGCATCAAGGGTTCGCCGGTGGCGGGTTCGATCACCGCGATCACCGACCCCGAGGCGGGTATCCAATCGCCGTTGAACAGGCATTCGGACTCAATGGCCCGCTGTAGAAAGTGGGTGGTTTCAGACACTGGCATGGTAACTCCCGGTTTTTTTGTAATTGTCTTCGTCTGCACACGCTGCAAACGCCGCATCAAGCCTTGAGCAAAGGCTGTGCCGCTTGCACACAACGACGCTGATATAAAGCGTCGAGGGCTCTGGGTCGCGGCCTGCCACGCTCCGCATACACACCCTGCGCCGGTTGCTTGAAAAAACCAGAGGCCTGCGACTTGTTCAATTGACAAGGTTATGTTTAATAACTATCTGAGCAGTTACTCATATCGATCACTCGCTTTGCAGGGGCATAACAATGACTAATCCCCACAGCGCGCTGCCCGACGACCGGGTGGCCACCGCGCCCTATCATCCGCGCGGCGACAGCCGCCAACTCAGTGACAGCAGCTCGCCCACGCCGGCGGAACTGACCGACTGCCTGTTTTTTTCTCCCGAAGACGGGCGTATCTGGCTCAACGATCAACGCATGTTGTTGCTGCACAGTTCGTCGTTCGGCGCCCTGCGCGGGGAGGTCATCGCGCGCCTGGGCCTGGAGCAGGCTCGCGGCCTGTTCACCCGCACCGGTTATGCCTCCGGCGCGCGGGATGCACGGTTGATACGCGAGCGCTGGCCACAGGCCGATGCCGCCGCCGTATTTCGCGCAGGGACACACCTGCACACCCTGGAAGGCATGACCAAGGTCGAACCGCTGCACTTCAAGTTCGATGCCGATTCGGGGTTCTATGAAGGTGAGTTCCTCTGGCACCACTCCTGCGAGGCGGATGAGCATCTGGGCGCCTACGGCATCGGCCAGGACCCGGTGTGCTGGACTGAAACCGGCTATGCCATCGGTTTCGTCAGTGGCCTCTTCGGGCAGATGGTGATTTTCCGCGAAGTGGAATGCCGTGGCATGGGCCACCGCAGCTGTCGGGTGATCGGCAAGACGGCCGAGCAATGGGGTGACGTCGAGCAGGACCTGCGCTACCTGAATGTGTCCCAGGCCGTCACCAGCGCCACTGTCGCGCCCACGCCCACGCCCACGCCCGAGCACCCGGTGAGCCACAGCGCCAGGGCCAACCCGCCGCAAACGCTGGTGGGTGCCAGCGCGGCCTTCAACGCCGCGACACAAGCCCTGCAGCGCGTCGCGCTGACCCCGGCAACGGTGTTGATCAGCGGTGAGTCCGGGGTGGGCAAGGAGATGTTTGCGCGCCAGTTGCACCAGCTCAGTCGCCGCCATGACAGCCCGTTCGTGGCGCTCAATTGCGCCGCCATTCCGGATAACCTGATCGAGGCCGAACTCTTCGGTGTCGAACGCGGCGCCTATACCGGCGCGACGCACTCGCGCCCCGGACGTTTCGAACGGGCCCAGGGCGGCACGCTGTTTCTGGATGAAATCACCAGCCTCAGCCTGGGCGGGCAGAGCAAGTTGCTGCGGGCCTTGCAGGAACGGGAAATCGAGCGGGTCGGCGGGGTGCGCGGTATCAAGGTGGATGTGCGCGTGGTGGCCGCCACCAATATCGACCTGCGTAAAGCCGTGGCTGACGGTACTTTTCGTGAAGACCTGTTCTACCGGTTGAATGTCTACCCCATCGCCCTGCCACCGCTACGCGAACGCAGGGACGACATCCCGCTGCTGATCAACGCATTCCTCACGCGCTTCTGCCAGGAATACGCGCGAACGCCGGCGGGCCTGACCATGCGCGCCCTGAAGGTTTTGCTGCGCTATGACTTCGCGGGCAATGTGCGCGAGCTGCAAAACCTGATCGAACGCGGCCTGATCGCCAGTGACGAAGGCCAAGCGATTGACCTGGTGCACCTGTTTCGCAACGAGCCGATGCCCACCGACCCCTATGGCCTGGACGACCACGGCAGCCTGTCAAATACCGCGCCGCAGGTGACAACAACCGCGCCCCGCCCTGCACTGCTGGACACCCTTGGCCAGCTGGACCAAGGGTTTTCCATCGAAGGCCTTGAATCGCGCCTGATCAATGAAGCGCTGCAACACAACGCCGGCAACCTGGCCGCCGCCGCCAGGCTCGTGGGGCTCAGCCGCGCTCAATTTGCTTACCGGTTGAAGAAGCATCAGCGGCAAATCCCTTGAATGGCAATTAGTGCTTTAAAAGCTTTATCCAATTAAGTATTTTGCAGGGGTAACGGGCGACATACGCCTCTTTTTCATCGCGACAAGGATCTCCCGTGAGCGGACTGCGTGAACGTCAGAAAGCCGAACGCCGGCAAGCCATCAGTAAGGCGGCAATCGAACTGTTTGAACGCCAGGGTTTCCAGAACACCACCATCGAGCAGATCGCCAACCAGGCCGGCGTATCGGCGCCGACGGTGTTCAAGTACTTCGGCAACAAGCAGGAAATCATCCTGGAAATCCTGCACCACGCCGATCAACGCGCCGTCACCGACACCCGCAGCCTGATCCAGGAAATAGAGGACCCGGTCGAAGCGCTCTGCCACTTGGAACGGCTGCTCACCGGTTATGCCCTGGAAGTCATGCACCCCAGCCTTTGGCGCGAACTGCTGCCGTTGATCCTGTTCGGTGGCAACAATGAACTGCCGGCAGGCTATCGGGCCATGAACGATGCGCTCAGGGCCGAAATCAGCCAACTGCTCAGGGAACTGCAACTGGCCGGCAAGCTGCGCCCGCAACTCGATGTGGAGTTGGCCGCGTTTCTGTTGAACGACTATTCACACTTGCAGCTGTTCCGGCTGGTGAACCAGGAACACCCGGATGTCGACGCACATTCCGCGCAGGTCAGGCGTATCACCGAGCTGCTGTTTTACGGCATGCAGGCCTGAGTTGCACCCTGGCCGAGCCCGGCGCGCTCGCACCGGGCCACACTGATCAGCGGTTGGTCTTGATGTTGGTCCAGGTGCGGGTACGGATCCGCTCCACGGCGGCCGGAACCGGCTCCAAGGCGAACAGTGTCTTACGCGCTTCGGCCGGCACATACATAGTGGGGTTGTTGCGGATGCTGGCGTCCACCAGCGCGGTGGCGTCCTTGTTCGGGTTGGGGTAGCCGATCTTATTGCTGATGCGGGCAATCACGTCCGGGCGCAGGATGTAATTGATGAACGCATGGGCCTGCGCAAGATCGGGCGCATTGGCCGGTATCATCATCACGTCCGACCACATGGGCGCCCCTTCCTTGGGCAATGCCATTTCGACCTTGACCCCCTTGCCGGCGGCATCCGCCAATTGTTTGGCCAGCGCGACACCGCCGGACCACCCCACGGCGACACAGATATCCCCGTTGGCCAGGTCCATGCCGTAGCGCGACGAGTTGAAGTAAGTGACGTAAGGGCGAATCTTCATCATCGCGGCCTGGGCCTGCGGATAGTCCTCACGCTTCTGGCTATTGGGGTCGAGGCCCTTGTAGTGCAAGGCAATCGGCAGGATCTCGTTGCCGGCGTCGAGGAAACCCACGCCACAACTGGCGAGCTTGGCGAGGTTTTCTTCCTTGAAGATGATGTCCCAGCTGTTCATCTGCACGTCGGGGCCCAGGGCTTTGCGCACCTTGTCGACGTTGTAGCCGATCAATGTGGTGCCCCATAGGTAAGGCGCGGCATAACGATTACCGGTGTCACCCACCGCTTCCAGGGATTTCATGAACTCGGGGTCCAGGTGCTGCCAGTTCGGCAGCTGTGCGCGGTCCAACGGCTGGACGGCACCGGCGGTGATCAGGTGCCCCAGGTTGGCGGTGCCCGGGAATACCACGTCATACCCGGAGTTTCCCGTCAGAAGCTTGGACTCCATGGTTTCGGAGCTGTCGAACACATCGTAGATCGGGCGGATCCCGGTCTCCTCCTGGAAGCTCTTGAGCACTTCCGGCGGCAGGTATTCGATCCAGTTGTAGATCCTTACGGTTCGTTCTTCGGCCAGGCAAAAACCGCTGATCAACAACGAAGCGACAGTGCCCAACACGGTATTACGCAAAAAACTGTTCATGATAAAAACACTCCAGCGCGGCCGCAAAGGCTCGCGGCACTTAATAGCGATAGGTGAAATACAGTTCCAACGCACTGAAGGTCTGGTCGTCACCAAATACCTGCTTGGCAGCGGCCAGTGGTTTGACCCAGTTATAGGACAGCGACGTATAAAACGACGGCGTTGGCGTCCAGTCGAGGAATATCACGCTCTCATCGGCAAAACGCCGATCACTGACCGCTGCGCCCATGTAGTTTTTCTCATCGAGCCAGAACTGGTAGTGAATCGCGCCAAGGGTCAGGGTCTCGTTGAGGTGGGTCTTGAGTGAGAACTGTTGGACATTTTCGTTGCTGTTGAACAGCAGGTAGTTGCCGACCACGTCGCCGACGAGCCACGTACTCCAGTCGACGAAGCCCTTGCTCAGCGGGTCCCAGGCTTTCTGGCGGTTATCGCTGAGGTTGTCATCACCGGAAAAGCTCGCGTAGCGATAACCGATCACGGGCGTCAACGGCAACGTGCTGAAGGCATAGTCGGCCTGGCCGTACCATGCGTTGGCGTCGTAATCGACCCCCTCGCCGCTACCGCGCTCCAACGCGTACTCCGCATTCAGGGTCAGCGCCTGTACCCCGGGCACCTTGGCATTGAGCGCCCTGAGGTTGTACACCTGCATCCCGTCGCGACGCCTGGGGAGCGTACTGCCTTTGGGCCCCAGAGCGTTGACCCGCATGGCCATGGCACCCAGTGTCACTTGGTCATCGACGTTGTAATCGAGGTTGACGCCGGTCATGCGGAAATCACCCAGGTCATCGTCGGTGCGCAGGGTGAATGCCTGAGACTTCAAGGCGCCATGATCCCAGGCCAGGATCGCCGAATCCTTGAAGGCGGTTCGAGGACCTAGCCAGTAGGCGCCGTCTTTGAGCTGGTCCAGGTTACCGTCCATGACGATGAAACCCGTACCGACCATATAGTTCTGACGGCCAGCCGTGAACTTCCACTCACCGGCGCGGAACCCGCCGTACAGTTCTTCAGCGGCAACCTTGCCGTCGGAACTGCGGGTGTTGCCGCCCGCATCGCCATCGCCGAACGTGCTCGCCGCTACCAGCGAACCGCCAGCCAGCAGGCTGAAATCGGGTTGCAACGCATACTCGAGTTTGACCCCAGGCTTTACGTAGAACTCTTGCCAGTCGATCTTGGTGCCGCCATTTTTACCGTTGCGCGCATCGACACGTCCGCTGCCGAAGTTGACGCCACGGGTTGATAGCGTCGCCCCCCCTACTGTGAGGTTGACTTCGCCTTTGAGATCGCCGTCCTCAAAGGTGTAGCCCGCCAACGCGACGTGGGTGGTCAAGGGTAAGCCGACCGCTAAGAGCGCTCGAGAGAAACGCTTGATATAAACCATAAGAAGCTCCTGTGTGATTATTGTTGTTACAGGGCAGTCAATGGCGACGCAAAGCGCCGCCAACACCTGGCAAAGCCAGGTGAATAAAACGCAAGACTCTTATTTTTCGGGGTGTATCAGTGACTCAGGTGAGCGCTGATAGCGCGCAGCATGCGCACGCTATCGGCGTCGAACGGGCCGACCGCATCGGTCAACGACGATTGCTTGACGATCACTACGCCAGAGGGCTTGTCGATGAACAGATACTGACCGTGGATACCGCCGGCCATCAGGGCCTGGCTGTGATCGTTGAACACGTACCACTGGCTTCGATAGGAGGCACCCGGTGTCCAGCTGGAGAACTCGGCATTTTGCGCGTAGATCGCCGGGTCCCCCCCGGTGGCGATACGTGCCACGGTCTCGGGCGACAGCAACTGCCTCCCTTCATGACAGCCATCGTTGGCCAGCAGACGGCCAAAACGCGCCATGTCTCTTAACGTCGCACTGAACCCCGCCCCGGCGACGTTACGTCCCCAGGGATCAGCCATGAAATAGCCGTCGCGATCACAGCCCAACCGGCTCCAGATTTCCGCCAACAACTGACTGCAGGCCTTGCCCGAGGCGCGTTCCATGACCCAAGCCAAGGCTTCAGTGGTCGCGGTCACATAATGGAAAAAACCACCGTGGCTAGCGCGCTTTTTGAGGGACGGCAGGTACTGGTACAACGACTCGAATTGGACGTATTGCGCCGGCGCCGGTTGAAACCCGCAGGCGTAACCGTACTGCGAGCTCTCCGAGCTGGGATCGTCATACACCTCGCTGTAGTCGATGCCCACGGCCATATCGAACAACTGGCGCACCGTCGCATCACCAAACGCGCTGCCCACCAACTCGGGCACGTAGTACGCGGCGGGTAACCCGGGCTTGAGCACGCCACTGCAAACCAGTTGTTCGCCAAGGGTGCCGATCAGCGACTTGGTCACCGAAAACATGATGTGCCGGTCGCAAGCCTGCTGACCGTTGAAGTAGCGCTCGAACAGTACCGTGTCGCCCTGCATCACCAAAAAGGCGTCGGTCTGGCTGGCTTTGAGGTGATCGATAACACTGATGCTCAGCCCACACTCACTGTCGAAACACAGCTGGTCCAGCGCTTTGGGAGCCTGCTTGAGCGTACCGACAGGTCCTGGACCCGCCGGTACATCAATGGTAGGGCGCAGTCGCGCCAGGTTGCGAAAACCCCACTGGCTGAAGGGAGGACGCATCCAGTTGTCCCACGTTACCCGGTGTTTCGGCTCGGCGGGAAAGCCACGCATCAGCAAAGGTGCCACGCAAGTTGCCGATGACGATTCAGTTGCCTCGGCGTAAAGCGTCTCAAGAAAAGACGGGGGTTTATGACTCATCGGGAGATAACCCTGGAGATGACTCTGCATGAGAGCAGATGCACAGAAATAATTACCCGATATTTATTTTTAGTCAATAAAACTTTTTACTCGGTAGCATATTTTCCACTGTCTCCGCATCGAGCTGATTGCCTGCTGTGAGTGCCACATTCGGCGACATGAAAAGCACAATCCACACCGGTCTCGGAAATCAACCGTGGCCGACAACCGCAAGGTGCGCGCAGACCCCGGTGAAAATGCGCTGTATGACGCGACCGTGCCTGCGCGTTTGCCGCCTGTGGCACGCTCAGTCAAATCTGGCCGTTGCACTCAAGTATTGCGTCTGCCCGGGCACTACAGTCGAAGTGCCAGGGGTGTTAACCCCCGCTCACAATTCCAATAATAGAGCCATCGCAATGAACTTGACTCGATCCCTGCCGGCTTGCCTGGCACTCACCCTCATCGCCTTTACCGTGCACGCCGCCGATGGCCCACCCCCGCCCACGGTCAGCCAACCCAGCGGCATCAACCTAGGTGGCACCAGCTTCTACGACGGGTTCGCCGGACCACCCGGGCTAACGCATCAGACCTATCTGAAGTTCAGTACGGCCAGCAGCATTCGTGACAATGGCGGCAAGGACAACCGCAACTTCGATAACCCGAAGATCAATGTCATTACCTTGATCAACCAGTTCAGCTATTACTCACCCGACACCATCGGCGGCGGCGCGCACCTGGGCTGGAGCCTGTTGGTACCCGTGGTCTCCCTGGACGGCGACTTTGGCGACAACGGCGTCAAGCTCAAGGACAACGGCGTCGGCCTGGGTGACGTCACCGTCGGCCCGCAGATCCAGTTCGATCCGATCGTCAATGCCGAAGGCCGGCCGGTGTTTGTGCAGCGCGTGGCCTTCGATACGATCCTGCCCACCGGCAAGTACGACAAACACAAGGACTTGAATCCCGGCTCCAATTACTTCTCCTTCAACCCCTACTGGGCCGCGACCTTGATGCCTGCCCCGCGCTGGGAAGTGAGTTGGCGCCTGAATTACTTGTACAACTTCAAGAACAACGACCCGGCAAGCAGTTCGACGCAGGTTTTTGAAGGACGGCCGGTGCGCGACACCCAATCAGGGCAATCGGCCTGGGCCAACTTTACGGCTTCGTATGAGGTGTTCCCCAAGGTTTCAGTCGGGATCAACGGCTATTACTTCAGGCAGATTTCGGATGACCAGGTCAACGGCGACCGCCTGAGCAATTCTCGCGAAAAAGTACTCGGCATTGGCCCCGGCCTGTTCTGGAAAATGACCGAAGACAAGGCCTTCTGGCTCAATACCTATAAAGAGACCGGCGTGGAAAACCGCAGCAAAACGGATTACGCCGTGCAAGTCCGCTATGTTCACAAGTTCTGACTGAGGTGATGTGTGATGAATGCGCTCGACTCCATCGACAGCAAGAAATCACTGGGCGCTATTTGCCTGATGATGGTCATTTCCCTGGGAACGCTGCAGATCCAGCCGATCCTGGGCGGCGCGCTGATTGATCAACTGGGGCTGCCGCTCAATGCCATCGGCGCGATCTTCGCCGCCGAGCTGATAGCGATGGCCATGGCCTGCGGCGTATGTGCTCTGTTTATGGCACGGGTCGACCGCCGCCGCTTTGCACTGGTTGCCTTGCTGATCTTGGCCGCCGGCAACCTGGCGAGCACGCAACTGCACAGCCAGGCTTGGCTGGTGGTGTTCAGGATCATCTGCGGCGCCAGCGGGGGCGCGGTCATGGCGGTGGTGTATGCGACCGCTGCGCTGCGCAGGTCGAAAGACGCGACGTTTGCCGTGATCAATATCGGTAACCTGCTCTGGGGCATGCTGCTGGTGACGTCCATGCCCACGCTCTTGCAGGCGTTTGGTGTGCAGGGCGCGTTTTCCTTGCTGGCCATCACCAGCCTGCTCGCGGCGCTGGGTTGCTGGAAAATCCCCAGGCACTACCCCGATGCCCATCGCATCGCCCATGGTGCGGCTCAGCCGTTCGGGCTGACCTCTGTGCTGTTGATCATGCTGTTTGCACTGTTGTTTTTCGGGCACTCCGCGCTGTGGGTGTATCAGGAACGCATTGGCAAAAGCATTGGCCTGGAGCCCCAGCAAATCGGCGCCATCCTCGGCGGCAGCATCCTTGCCGGCGCCCTCGGCGCGGGGCTCTCAGGGCTGTTGGGGCGCCGCCTGGGGCTGTTGTTTCCGCAACTGCTGAGCTTTGGTACCGCGTTGCTGGCGACCCTGGTCATGGTCTACGGCGACAGTACCGTCGCGTTTGCCGCCACGGCGTGCCTGATCCATATGGTGTGGTTTTTCAGCCTGCCCTACCTGCTGTCGATGGCGGCCGAACTGGACCCTTCCGGTCGATTGGCCGGCCTGGGCAATGCGGCGATTTTTGTCGGTCAAGGGCTGGGCCCGTTTGGCGCCGCGCTGGTGGTCGGCGAAGGGCATTTTCGGGCGGTGGGATGGCTGGCAGCCTCGGCGTATGTCGTGGCCTTGATCATTTCGTGCCTGGTGGTAGCGCGCTTTCGTCGAGGCGTCAAACCGCGCGCACAGACCCTGTCGCCGCAATCTGCCTGAATACCCTGTTCTGACGTGAACCCACTGGATCAATGAGATGACGCGATGAATATTCCATTTCCCCAAACCCCCGAGTTTTCCGGCGCGCTGTACTCCCCCAGCCGCGTAGAGGGCGAGGTGTACGACCTTGAGATCGAAGGCGCCATCCCCGAGGCGATCCGCGGCACCTTTTATCAAGTCTCGCCGGACCCGCAATACCCGCCCATGCTGGGCACCGATATCTTCTTCAACGGCGACGCCATGGTCAGCGGCTTCTATTTTGCCGATGGCAGAGTCTCGCTGCGTCGGCGCTATGTGCTCACCGATCGGTTGGTCGCCCAGCGCCGTGAAGGGCGTTCGCTCAACGGCGTTTATCGCAATGCCTACACCAATGACCCGCTCGCGGCAAAAAACAACACCACGGCAAACACCTCCGTGATCCCGCACAACAACGTCCTGCTGGCACTCAAGGAAGATGCCATGCCGTGGGCGCTGGACCCACAGACGCTGGAAACCCTCGGCGAGTGGAATTTCGACGGGCAGATCGACTCAGCCACCTTCACCGCCCATCCCAAGCTCGACCCGCTGACCGGAAATCTGCTGGCTTTCAGCTACGAAGCCAAAGGCGACGGCACACCTGACATGGCGTATTTCGAAATTTCGCCGCAGGGCAAACTGCTGCACGAGATCTGGTTCCAGGCGCCCTACGCCGCTATGGTCCACGACTTCGCGGTCACCGAGCACTATGTGGTGTTCCCGCTGATCCCCCTGACGGTGGACGTCGAGCGCATGAAAAAAGGCGGCCCGCATTTCCAGTGGCAGCCCGAGCTGCCCCAGCTGTTTGCCGTGGTGCCGCGCCACGGGGACGCGCGCGACGTGCGGTGGTTCAAAGGGCCCAAGGACGGCTTCCAGGGCCATACCCTGAATGCGTTCGACGAAGACGGTAAAGTCTATCTGGACATGCCGGTCACCGGCGGCAACGTCTTCTACTTCTTCCCCCAGGCGGACGGTTTCGTACCGCCGCCGGAAACCCTGGCGGCCAGCCTGATGCGCTGGGTCTTTGACCTAAGCAGCGCACAGGACGAACTGCAACCGCAGGCGCTGACGGACTATCCCTGTGAATTTCCCCGTTGCGATGACCGTTACATAGGTCGCAAGTATGAACACGGATTCCTGCTCGCCTTTGATCCGGAGCGGCCCTATAACTCGGCGAATGGACCGATGCCGTTTCAATTTTTTAACCTGCTGGCTCACATCAACCTGACAACCGGCGTCACCGATGCCTGGTTTCCCGGTGACAGCGGGTGCTTTCAGGAACCCATTTTCATTCCACGCTCCGCTGAGGCAGCGGAAGGTGATGGCTACGTGGTCTGCCTGCTCAACCTCATTGCCGAAGGCCGCAGCGAGCTGGTGGTGCTGGACTCCACTGACATGGCGGCCGGCCCCATCGCCCGTATCAAAGTCCCATTCCGTATGCGCATGTCGCTGCACGGCTGCTGGGCACCGCGCTAAAGCGGCATAGCGTTTCCCCCTCCTCCAATAGCCACGCCCGTAGCCATCCACTTGCTGGAATGGCACGGGCTGTTTGGCGTTTCAGGCCGCGATCCGATCACCGAACAGAAAAAACACACTTATTCCGAAATGCAGGATTTATACAAAAATCCCACTTTACAGGATTAATTCGCAAGACTAGATTAAGTCCATTGCAGCCCACCCCCGCTCCCCTTTCCGAGAGGACACTTCATGAAATTCGCGAGTTTTATCGTTCAAGGCCGTACCACCTACGGCGTGGTTGAGGGTACTCAGGTGATTGACCTGGAATCGGTCAAACCCACCTTTGGCACCGACCTCAAGCAGGCCATCGCCATCAATCGCCTGGGTGAACTGACGCCGGCCGTCCTGGCCCCGCTGCCACGCGTAGCCTTGGCGGACGTAACGTTCCTGCCGGTGATCGAGAACCCGGGCAAAGTGCTGTGCATCGGCATCAACTACGCCACCCATGTGCGTGAAACCGGTCGTGAAATGCCGACCTACCCGATGATTTTCACGCGTTTCGCCGACAGCCAGGTTGCGCACCTGCAACCGATCATTCGTCCGAAGGCTTCGCATAAGCTGGATTTCGAAGGCGAACTCGCCGTGGTCATCGGCAAAACCGCGCGCCACGTCAAGGCCGCGGATGCGCTGGAGTATGTGGCCGGTTATGCCTGCTACAACGATGGCAGCGTCCGCGACTGGCAGAAGCACACCATCCAGTTCGTGCCGGGCAAGAATTTCCCGCGCACCGGCGGCTTCGGTCCCTGGTTGGTGACCTGTGATGAGATCGTCGACCCGCAGGACCTGGAATTGACCACGCGTCTGAACGGCCAAGTGATGCAACACACCCGCACCAGCGACATGATTTTCGACGTGCGTCACCTGATCGAATACTGCTCCACCTTCACCGAACTGGCGCCCGGCGATGTGATTGTCAGCGGCACCACCGGTGGCGTCGGCGCATTCCGCGAACCGCCGGTATGGATGAAGCCCGGAGATACCGTCGAGGTCGAGATCTCGGGCATCGGCATCCTGCGCAACAGCGTCGCCGATGAGCAGTAAGCCATGAAGCCATTACCTGAATCAGAACCCCTGCAAGAGCAGGACGCCGATAGCAAAGGCTCAAGCCTGGAACGCATGCTGCGAGTGCTGGATTTGTTTACCGAGGCCAGCCCGATCTGGGCGGTCGACGAGATGGGCGCTGCGCTGGGTTACACGCGGTCGACCATCTACCGCTACGTGCGTGAGTTGGCCGAGGCGAACCTGTTGTTTCAGGTCGAAGCCGGCCGCTACGCGCTGGGCGCGCGGATTATCACCTGGGACCGCCAACTGCGCCTGAGCGACCCGCTGGTGCGCGCGGCACACGCCTTGGAGCAGGACCTGCCGCGCTGGAGCGAGCAACAGGTGTGGTTGATCTGCCGACTGTTCAAAGACCAGGTGGTGTGTATCCACCAGCATGGCGACTTGTTCAGCGAGGTCAGCTACTCCCGTGGTTCACCCCGCCCGCTGTTCCGCGGCGCGACCTCGAAGGCGATCCTCGCCAACATGACGGCGCGCCAGCACAGCCAGCTGTTTCTGGAAAACCCCGATGAAGTGCGCGCCAGCCATCTGGGGCAGACCTGGGAACAGTTCCGCCGCTCACTGCAGCAACTGCGCCGCCAGGGATACGTCGCCAGCGCGGCTGAAATTGATCCCGGCGTCTACGGCCTCGCGGCACCGATCTTCGACAGCGACGGCAAGGTGGTCGGCAGCATCAGTTGCCTCCGTCCGATTCAGGAGCGCGACAACGCACAGGAAGCGCAACAAGGGGCACACATGCAGGCCCTCGCGCAGGCGTTGTCGCAGCGCATGGCGACGCTTACCCACCGCCCCGCGTAGCCAGACTGAAACCTTTGGAAGGGAATAACAATGACAACCCTCAACAGCGTCAGCACCCAAGTCTTGATCATCGGTGCCGGGCCTACCGGACTGACCCTGGCCAACCTCCTCGGCCAGGCCAATGTGGACACCCTGATCATCGACCGCAAACCCGGCACCGTGACCGAACCACGCGCCGTCTCGATCGACGATGAGTCCTTGCGCACCATGCAAGCCATCGGGCTGGATGACGCCGTGTTGCGCGATGTGGTGCCCGGCTATGGCGTGCATTACTTCACCCGCGCGGGCGGGCGTTGCTTCGGCAAGGTCGAGCCTACCGGCAGGTTATATGGGTTTCCCAAGCGTAATGCGTTTCGCCAGCCGCTGTTCGAAAGCACGCTGAAGGTCGGCCTTGAACGTTTTGCAAACCTGACAGCGCGCTTCAATCACGAACTGCTCGAATTCACTCAAGACCCGCATGGCGTGCGCGCGTTGATCAAGGATGCCGATGGCCAACTGCTCGACGTCAAGGCCAGCTACCTGATCGCCTGCGACGGCGGTCGCAGCCCGGTGCGCAAGCAACTGGGGATCGAGATGGTAGGGTCGAGCTTCTCCTCACGCTGGTTGGTGGTCGATACCGACCAGGATGACGACCCGTTCTGGCAGACCCGCGTGTATTGCGATGCCCGGCGCCCGGTGGTGGAAGTGCCCGGCCCGCACCGTACTCGGCGCTTTGAGTTCCAGCTCAAGTCGGGCGAAACCGATGCGCAGGTGCTCAGCCCCGAATGCCTGCACACGCTGCTTCGTCCATTCAAGGGCGATGCCCCGGTGTCCATTGTGCGCAAGACGGTCTACACCTTTCATGCCCGCGTCGCCGAGCGTTGGCAGGTCGGCCGCGTATTTCTTGCCGGCGATGCCGCGCACTTGACCCCGCCCTACGCCGGGCAAGGGATGAACAGCGGCGTTCGCGATGCGCACAATCTGGGCTGGAAGCTGATCGCCGTGCTCAAGGGCCAAATGGCCGCGACCGCCCTGCTGTCCTACGAAAGCGAGCGGCGCGACCATGCCTGGGCCTTGATCAAGCTGGCCCTGAACCTTGGCGTGGTCATGGCGCCGGCCACCGTGCTGCGGGCTCGCCTGATCAGCACGGCATTCGCGTTAATCGGCCTGGTGCCGCCGCTGCGCGACTATTTCCTGCAAATGCGCTTCAAGCCCAAACCGCGGTTTACCAAAGGCCTGGTATTGCCCGAAGGCAAGGCCGGGAAGCTGGCCTGCGGGCAAATGTTTCCTCAGCCATTGCTGACCGATGCCCAAGGCCACACACAACTGCTGGACACGACCATCGGTGCCGGTTTTGCCCTGATCCAATATGGCGACCCGACCCACCAACGCCTTGATGAACTACGGCACGGTCTGTGGGACCACCTGGAGGCCAAACGCATCCTGATCCTGCCCGCGCACGCTCAGACGCTGCCGTCGATCCCCGGCTGCACCGTGCTGCAAGACCGTGAGAATGCGCTCAAGGACCTGCTCGGCGACAGCCAGAAGTTTCTGCTGCTGCGCCCGGATCGCTATGTCGCCGCCATCTTCGACATGGCCACGCACGATCAGGTCGCCGAATCATTGCAGTCGTTGTTCGGCATCACGCTGACAAGCCACTGCGCAGCTGAGCCGGGCATGGCGCCCGTCTACCCCTGAACCTTCAGACCCAGAGGTGTTTATGCAAACCTTGCAGACTTCCACCCCCGCCCGCCTGTGCTACCTGCACCTGGCGAGCAAAGATCCACAGCAGCAAGTCGACTTCTATCGGCGCCTGCTGGACATGGACGGCCTGGCACAGGCTGACGGCAGTTGGCTGCTCCAGGGGCCTCAACGAGCCATGCTGATCTCGCCCGCCGACCATAGCGGCCTGCTCGCGGCGGCGTATGACCTGGGCAGCCAAGCGCACTTGAACGCACTGCGCACGCGCCTGCTCGGCAACGGTTGTAACGTCGAAGCGCTCGACTCGCCGCTGCTGGAAGCGGGCGCCTTTCAAATCCGTGACCCCCAGGGTCGGCAAAGCATATTTGGCGTGTCTCGCGGCGCGTCCACGCTCGACCGCAACGGCATGCCGGGTCGCCTGCAGCACGTGGTGTTCCAGACCACGGAGTTGGAAGCGATGATCGACTTCTACGTCAACACAGTGGGGTTCACCGTCTCGGACAATGTCGTCGACGAGCAAAGCGGCCAGCTCACCACCTGCTTCCTGCGTTCGGACGATGAACACCATTCGCTGGCGTTCTTCCGCGGGTCGAAAAACGAGTGGGATCACCACTGTTACGAAACCAACGAATGGAACGACATTCGCGACTGGGGCGACCGCTTCGCCAAGGAACGGATCACCTTGTTCTTCGGCCCAGGACGCCATGGCCCAGGCAACAACCTGTTCTTCATGGTGGTCGATGCCGATCGCAACCGCCTGGAGTTCTCGGCCGAGCTGCAAATCACCGAGGCCACGCGCCCGCCTGGCGTCTGGCCGCAGGAGGAATACACCCTCAACTCCTGGGGACGCGCCTGGATCCGAAGCTGAATACGCTCAACCTAAAGGGTCTGCCCTCACCCACCCTCAATCGACGCGGCTACCTGCCTCTAAGGTAAGACTATGACAACTCCAATACTCGCGGCCTACGCCATCAACGGCGATCAATACATCAACGGCACCTGGCGTGCAGGTCGTTCTGCACGACGCCTGGACGACCGTAACCCCTTCAACGGCGAACCCTTGCTGGAAATGCCCCTGGCCTCGGTGGCCGACCTGGATGACGCCTACCAGGCCGCCCAGCGCGCGCAAACCGACTGGGCGGCGCTGCACCCGACCCAGCGCAGTGCGCAGCTGGAAAAACTCGCCCAGGTCATCCAGAACCGCAGCGAGGAAATCATCGACTGGCTGATCCGCGAGTCCGGCAGTACCCGCATCAAGGCGGGCATGGAATGGCAATTCACCCTCAACCTGGTTCGCGAATGCGCAACGCTGCCGATGCAGGTTGAAGGCAGGATTCTGACCAGCTACAAGCCTGGCGAACAGAGCTTCGTGTTTCGCGAGCCGCTGGGGGTGGTCGGTGTGATCAGCCCGTGGAACTTCCCGCTGTACCTGAGCATGCGCTCGGTGGTGCCGGCCCTTGCGCTGGGCAATACCGTGGTGCTCAAGCCCGCCAGTGATACGGCGGTTACCGGCGGCCTGTTGATTGCCCATCTGTTCGAAGAAGCCGGGTTCCCGGCGGGGTCGCTGAACGTGGTGGTCGGCGCGGGTTCGGAGATTGGCGATGCGTTCGTCGAGCACCCGATACCGAGCCTGATCTCCTTCACCGGCTCCACCGATGTGGGACGCAATGTCGGGCGCATCGCCACCGGCGGCAAGCACATCAAGCGCGTGGCGCTGGAGCTGGGCGGTAACGCGCCGCTGGTGGTGTTGGAGGATGCGGACATCGAGATAGCGGCGCATGCCGCAGTCGTGGGCCGCTTCCTGCATCAGGGCCAGATCTGCATGAGCGTCAACCGGGTGATTGTCGACCGCTCGCTGTATGCCGACTTCGCGGCCCTGGTGGTGGAGCGTGTACGCAATCTCAAGACCGGTGACCCGGCCAAGGCCGACACGGTGATCGGGCCGGTGGTCAACCAGAGCCAGCTCGATGGTTTGTTGGGGAAGATCGCCGCCGCCGAGCGCGCCGGTCTCAAGCAGTTGTGTGGCGGCCAGGCTCGCGGGCTGGTGCTGCCGGCCCATGTCTTCGGCGAAGTGAGCCCCGACCAGGCCTTGGCCCGCGATGAAACCTTCGGGCCGTTGCTGCCGCTGCTGATCGCCGACAACCAAGCCCATGCCCTGGAGTTGGCCAACGCCAGCGAGTATGGCTTGTCCAGCGCCGTGTTTACCCGTGATATGGCGCGCGGCCTGAGTTTTGCCCGTGGCATCGTGGCGGGCATGACCCATATCAACGACATCACCGTCGATGATCAGCCCAACGCACCGTTTGGCGGCGAAAAGAATTCCGGCCTTGGGCGCTTCAACGGTCACTATGCCCTGGATGAGTTTACCCGGGCCCATTGGGTCACCTGGCAAGCCGGGAGCCACCACTACCCGTTCTGATCGTCTGTCCGGAGCGGGCAAGGCTCACACCTTGCCCCTTCAGCCCAAAACAAAAAACAAAAGGCGAAACAATGAATAATCTAGCCTGCGTGTCCACCGATCAGGTCGTTCGCTCTGATCGGCTGATGAAGTGGAAGGAGTTCATGAGCGATCACCTGGGTCGCACGCCCGAGTATATAAAGCGCCTGGAGTCCACCAACATCGACCCGTTGCACAACGGCAACTTCCAGGGCCGCCTGGAATACGGTGACTTGGGCCAGCTGCGTTTCTGCCGCATGACCGCCAGTGCCCATCGCTATTCACGCCACCTGAGCAAGGCGCTCGATGTCGTCGACACGCCGCGTATGTTGATACTGCAAATCGCCGGCGTCAGTCACTTCGAGCAAGGTCAGCAAAACAGCAGCGTCGCGCCGGACGAAATGCTCCTGGTCGACTGCGGCAAACCCTTCAGCGTCACCAGTACCCAGGGCTGCGAGCACTTTATCCTGTTATTCCAGGGCCCCGCCGGGCAACTGACGCAGACCGGCGACATGCACTTGAACGGCCGTAACGGGCTGGGGCGCATGTTGATGCACTTGATCAGCGACGCTTACCACCAATATCCCTTGCTCAACAGCCAGTCGGCCGGGCTGATCGGCGACAGTATCGCGGGGCTGCTGAACAATGCGCTGAAGAACAAGCAAGATGAAAAGCAACTCGACCACGACTTCCGCTTCTTCAAACAGAATCGCCTCAAGGCGTATATCGAGCGTCACCTGGCTGACCGCGACTTGAGCATAGAGCGCATCGCCAATGCCGAGCAGTGCTCGGTGCGCAGCTTGCATCGGGCATTTCAGGACGAACTGGGGTGCAGTGTCAGCGAGTACATCTGGCAGCGGCGGTTGTCCCGTTGCGCCGAGGACCTGCGCAACCACGACCAGGCCCATCGCTCGCTCACCGAGATTGCCTATGCCTGGGGCTATGGCAGCAGCTCTCACTTCAGCCGGCATTTCAAATCGACATTCGGCATGTCGCCCCGGCTGTTTCGTGAAACCGCCAGCGACGCCCGCGTGAAACCCAGTGCGGCATGACGCCAGCCGCCGTCCATCAAAGCCTAGGCTTGATGGACGGCGCAGTTGGATCGTGTCAGCGGGTATCTTGATCTCAAGGCGCAAAACGCACCGATCAAAAGTCGTCCTTTACGTGTCCATCGCTAATCTTGAATTCTCGGTGTTGTAGATAAACACTTCGAATGAAGTTGTATTTATCACCGGTGATGAGCTTTTCAGATTTTATATATTGAGCGCGTCCGTCGATCATGCCCACGGCGTACAGGCTATTACGCGTAGGCACGTCGCCGATATAACGAACCGGGTTGGCGTAGATATCGGGAAAGATGGCCGGCGCATCGCGAAGCGTGCTGGGCCCCAAGAGCGGCAGTACAACATAAGGACCACTGCTTACCCCCCAGTAACCGAGGGTTTGCCCGAAGTCTTCGTCATTGCGCTGCAGCCCCATCGGCGTCGCGACATCGATCAATCCCGCCAGGCCAAGGGTGCTGTTGAGTAACAAGCGACTCGTATCAACCCCGGCGCTATGGAACTTGGCTTGAAGTACATTGTTCGCGAGGTTCTTGACCTCCCCCAGATTGTTGAAAAAGTTATGAATGCCGTCTTGCGCAACACGCGGGGTGACAAATTGATAGCCCTGGGCAAGTGGTTTCAGTGCGTAAGTATCCAGCGTGTCATTGAATGAAAAGATAGGTCGGTTAAAGCGTTCCCATGGGTCCTTGTCGGAGTCCGCCCGGGAAAGGGGTGAAAGCGTGATGAAACAGGCGCAGGTCAGTACCTGAACGCAACGGCTTAAATTGGAACGATAGGCACGCATGTTTATTTCCCATTGAATGAAGTTAGCCGATTTGACGCACGCAAGCCGTTCCATCGCTGCGCTTCTGTGTGCACGTGGCAGGGCCATTAATTCCAACCGCCCCCCAACACTTTGTACAACGTGATGCGGTTGCTCTGCTCGGTCAGACGCAGGGTGATCAGGTTCTGCTGGGCGCTGTAGAGCGAGCGTTGCGCATCCAAGGCTTCCAGGTAGCTTTGCGACCCGCCCCGATACAAGGCGTCCGAAAGTTCGAAGCTTTTGCGACTGGCGTCGGTCAGCGCCTGTTGCGCGGCGATACGGCGATCCAGGGTGCTGCGCACGGCCAGCGCGTCGGCCACTTCGCGGAACGCGGTCTGCAGGGTTTGCTGATACGTCTGTATCTGGATGTCGCGCTCGACCTTGGCCGAATCCAGGGTCGCACGGTTACTCCCGCCGTCGAAAATCGGCACGCTGATGCTCGGGGCAAAGGTCCAGGCACCGCTGCCGGATTTGAACAGGCCGGCCAATGCCGAGCTGGACGAGCCGGCGTCGGCGGTCAGGCTGATGCTGGGGTAAAACTTCGCACGGGCCGCGCCGATGTCGATATTCGCCGACTTGAGCGTGTGTTCCGCCGACAGCACATCCGGGCGTTGTTGCAAGAGGCTCGAAGGCAGGCCCGCCGGTATGTCCACCAGCACCGCCGCCGACTCCAAGTGCGTGCCCGGCAAGAGTGCCTCGGGAAGGTCGCTGCCGACCAACAGGCGCAAGGCATTGCGGTCCTGCAGCGTCTGGCTCTCGTAGGACGCCACATCGCCGCGCGCCGACTCGACCGTGGTCTGGGCTTGCGCCACGGACAGCGCGGAGGAACCGCCCAGGGTATAGCTGTTTTGGGTCAGGTCGTAGGTGGCCAACTGGCTGGTCAGGGTTTCCTGGGCCAGCAGCAGCCGTTCGTTGTCGGCGGCCAGGGTCAGCCAGGCGGTGGCCACTTCGGCCACCAGGCTGATTTGCGTACTGCGGCGGGTTTCCGTCAGCGCCAGGTAGTCTTCCAGCGCCTCATCCCGAAGGTTGCGTACCCGACCAAACACGTCCAGTTCATAACTGCTCAGCCCCAATTGCGCGCTGTAATCGTGGGTGGTGGCCGCCGTACCGGTGTTGGACAACGACGCTGGTGTACGGCTGTGGGTGCCGCTGACGCTCGCATCGAGGGTGGGAAACAGGTCCGCGCGCTTGATGCGGTACTGCGCCTGAGCCTTTTCGACATTCAGGCTTGCCAGGCGCAAGTCGCGGTTATTGGCCAGCGCCAACGTCTGCAACTGCGCCAGGCGGCTGTCGGTAAAGAACTGCTGCCATTTGACGTCGGCGCCCACCTGCCCTTTCGGCAGGCTGGCCGCCGGCAGCCATTGCCCGGAGACGGGCGCTTCAGGACGCTCATACTGGGGCGCCAGGTTGACGCAGCCACCCAGGACCATGGCAGCCAGCAAAGGCCAGTGTGACTTGATCATGCATCACCTGTCGGAGCAGATTGATTAGCGCTGCGCTCGCGGCCGAAACGGCGGCGGATCAGCACAAAAAACAGCGGTACAAAGAAGATCCCCAGCACCGTGGCGCTGAACATACCGCCCAGCACGCCCGTACCGATGGCCTGGCGCCCGGCGGAGCCTGCGCCGGTACTCAAGGCCAGCGGCAACACGCCGAACATGAAGGCCAGGGACGTCATCAGAATCGGCCGCAGGCGCTGGCGCACCGCGATCAGCGTCGCGTCGATCAGGCTGTTGCCCTGCTCTTGCAGGTGCTTGGCGAACTCCACGATCAGGATCGCGTTTTTCGCGGCCAGGCCCACGGTGGTCAACAGCCCCACCTGGAAATACACGTCGTTGCTCAACCCGGCGACGCGGGTCGCCAGCACCGCACCGATCACCCCCAGGGGCACCACCAGAATCACCGAAAACGGCACCGACCAACTCTCGTAGAGCGCGGCCAGGCACAGGAACACAAACAATACGGAAAGTGCATAGAGCAGCGGGGCCTGGGACCCGGACAGGCGCAACTGATAGGACTGCCCGGTCCACTCGTAGCCGATGCCCTGGGGCAATTGCCGGACGATGGCTTCCACCGCGTCCATGGCGTCGCCGGAACTCAC
>Ga0209913_1000312_pt1 | contig 45221 bp, 45 predicted proteins | sample PersoiDNA2013203_FD_185805 | JGI IMG/M metagenome (GOLD analysis project Ga0209913, IMG submission 185805) | Permafrost soil microbial communities from the Arctic, to analyse light accelerated degradation of dissolved organic matter (DOM) -... | ecosystem: Environmental > Terrestrial > Soil >...
CACGTCGCCGTGCGCAAAATTGATCAGGTTCAAGACCCCGTACACCATCGTGTAACCCAAGGCAATCAGGGCGTACATGCTCCCTAACACCAGGCCGTTGATGATTTGCTGGATGAATATGTCCATATGTCTCCTACGCTCCTTTTTTTCCGGTTTGCCGGCATCGTGGATGTGATGGCTGGCGTTACCGGTCTTTAGTAAATCTGAAAACCCGTCGGCGATCTTGTGCGTGAATCGCCTTACGGCTGTGCGTTGAAAATCTGCATCCGCTTCAGCGAGCAGGCTCGACCGGCAAACCGTCGCGCACCACGCGCGCGGCCGCCAGGTCCCACGACGCCTGGCCCACGGTCTTGAACACCGGGATACCCTCACTTGCTTCGCTGCGGCCGGCCAGGATGTCGCCGATGGCGCGCACGCGGCTCCAGTCAACGCCAGCCTGGATCAGGTCGCCCGCTTCGTGTTTGGCGCCGCTGAGGTCGTCGACGACGATCGTGCGTTCGGCGAGCAAGGACGCCGGGAATTCCACCATGTCGGGCTTGAAGGCTCCGACACCGATGGCCAGCGTGTGCGGCGCGAGCTTCGCCGGGATCACCGCCGTACGCGAAGTGGTCAGCGCAATCAGCACGTCGGTCACGGGAAAATGCTTGTGCATGATGTCGGCCGATAGCGGACTGGCGGCGACGCCTTGATGACGACCGCTCAACTCGCTGCAAAACGCCTGGGTGCGCGCAACGTCGCGCGCCACGATCCAGAATTGCGTGACGCCGAAAAACTCTACCAGCGCATCCGCATGTGCCGCAGCCTGCACACCGGTGCCGATCAGCAAGGCCGACTTCGGCTTGGCCGGCGCCAGCGTCTGGATACCCAGCAAGGTCATCGCTGCAGTGCGACGCGCAGTGACGGTCGGGCCATGCAGCAAGGCGATGCGGCGGCCGGTCTGGGTCTCGAAGACGATGACTTCGCCCTGGATCACGGGCAGGCCATGTCTGGCGTTGTCGGCATGGACGGTAATCAGTTTGGTAACACTGAGGTCGGCACTGATCGCCGGCATGCTAAGCAGCACGCTGTTGGCGTCAATCGGCACCACCTGCCGTTCGGGCGCCATGATGCGGCCGTCGACAAATTCCTGCGCGGCTTGCGCGAGCGCCGGCACCAAACGGTCGTACGGCAGCGCATCCGCGGTTTGTTGCGCGTCGAGAATATGCATCGTTTTACCTCAGGAAAAAGCCGGTCGGGAACGGGTCGGACTCTTCCAGTACCCATTGGTTGCTGCTCATGATGTGGGCCGAACCGGTGACTTCGGTGAAAACGGCATCGAGCTCGCCGACTTTGGTGGTGCCGGTGACCCTGACGCCGAAATTGCTGCCGACGATGCTGCCATTGACATAGTACTGGTTCAAGTCCAGCCGGCCGCGCAGGAATAATTGCGCAGCACGGCCAGAGGTGCCGGTGCCGGTCGGCGAGCGGTCGACTTCGCGGTCGGCGAAAATACAGACATTGGATTGATCGGCGCCGGGAAAATTGGGCGCGCTGTCGATGATGGTGCCGTACAGCGTATTGAGACCAGGTTCGAGCGGATGCTGGATGCTGACCTTGGCTTTGACGGCAGCCTTGGTTTCGGCGCCGAGCTGGATCAGTTGGCGCACCAGTTCCGGCTTGACGGTCAGCTTGGCCTGGTCGGCGTTGATGTAATAGTAGAAGGCGCCGCCGAAGACGATGTCGCCGGTGATCTTGCCGAAGCTGGGCGTATCAACTTCGACGTCGCGTCGATAGATGAAGGAAGGTACGTTCTTGAAGGTGACCTTGCCGGCGCGCTGGCCATCCCACTCGACGCTGGCGTCGATGAAACCGGCCGGCGCGTCGAAGCAGATGCGCGTGACTGGTGAAGTGCGCTCAACGTAACCCATTTCGACCAATACTTTGCCCAAGGCAATGATGCCGTGGCCGCACATGTCGCTATAGCCTTCGTTGTGGATAAAAATAACGCCGAAATCGGCATTCGGCGTCAGCGGTGGAAACAGGTAAGCCCCGTACATGTCGGCGTGGCCGCGCGGCTCGTTCATGAGGAACTGGCGCAAGTCGTCGCGGTGTTCTTTAAGCCAGCTGCGTTTTTCGAGGATCGTCGCGCCGGGTACTTGCGGCAAGCCGGACACCAGGATACGCAGGGGCTCGCCACCAGTATGGGCGTCAATGGTCTGGACGGTACGGGTATAACTGAGCATGAGTTCTTTCTACAAAATACTAGAGACTGTGCGCTAGGGGCAGTGTATTGCATTTCCTCTTGCGTGCGCCGTATTGGTGATACGGATGCATCAATGCGTCGGGCTGGTTAACAGGCCCTTCCTGATCAAAAAAATGAGGCTGCGGCTATCCCGGCCCTGCTGCACTGCAGAGGGCCGGAGATAAACTACCTGGGGATCATTTCAGGGAAGCAGCCGCAAAGACTGCCCCCTGGCAGAAATGAAACGAGGAGGGACAGCGATCAGTAGCTGGTCAGAGCAACCGGTACGCCATCCTTGAAGCGGAAGATCGTCACTGGCGATTGCTTCAGGTCGTGCTTGTCGTCGAACTCGTATTGACCTGCCACGCCTTTGTATTTGATCTTGGCCAGCGCAGGGCCATATTGCTTCGGTTCGACGGAATTGGCCGCCTTCATTGCCTGAGCGATGACCATCATGCCGTCATAGAACGAGACCGCATAAACTTCTGCAGGACGACCGAACTTCTTCTGATAGTCGTCGGAGAACGCCTTGCCTTCTTTAGCCTTCTCCAGCATGGTGCCGCCTTGGGTACAGTAGACACTTTCGCCGATGGCGTCGCCGCCCAGACGACCCATTTCAGGCGAGCAGATGCCGTCGCCGCCCATCAGCAATGCGTCAATGCCCAGTTGCTTCATTTGGCGCTTGATCGGACCGCCTTGTGGCGCGTAGCCGCCGATGAACACGGCTTGCGGCTTCTTGCCCTTGATCGAGGTCAGGATGGCGGTGAAGTCGGTCGCTTTGTCGTTGGTGAAGTCCTTGCTGACGACCTTGATGCCGTTGGCTTGGGCGATCTTGATGAACTCTTCCGCCAGGCCTTGGCCGTAGGCGGTACGGTCATCGATCACGGACACGGTTTTGATCTTCAGTTCCTTGGCTGCATACAGCGCCATCTTGCCACCCAGTTGGCTGTCGCTGGCCGCCACGCGGAACAGGGTAGCGAAGCCTTGCTGGGTGATCTTCGGATTGGAAGCCACGGTCGCGGTGACGATGCCGGCGTCGTTGTAGACGCGTGAAGCAGGGATGGTAACGCCCGAGTTGTAAGGACCGACCACCGCCTTGACGCCCATGTCCGCCAGCTTTTGCGCCACGCCCACGCCCGATTTTGGATCGGCCTGGTCGTCTTCTGCGACGATTTCAAACTTGATCTTTTTGCCGCCGATGACGAGGCCTTGCGTATTCAGACGCTCGACCGCCATTTGCAAACCGCCCTGGTTGTCCTTGCCGGCCGAAGCTTGTGGCCCGGTCAGCGGACTGCTGAAACCGATCTTCACTGTTTGCACTTCCTGAGCAGATGCGAATGCCGGGATGATGGCAAGTGAAGCGGCGATGATATGCATGCGGTTATACATGTTGTTTCCTCTCTTGGTTGAAGGTCAGGCTTGGGATAAATCGCTGAATTCAGGCCGGGGCGGCAACAAAGGCTAGACGGTCGCAAGGCGCAACTGCAGATAATGGCATGGCGGGTAAGTCTCTCTTCTGTGCTTTGGTCGGCTTGTCGCGTCCGGGTCTGGTGTGCAGATTCCGGCGCAACGTTTTTATGGTGCTCGATTCTATTTACTCTTGAATGATATTAGTCCCGATAATTGCACTTATAATCAGAATTTAATTCATCTAATTTGCCTTTGGCAAAATTAAATTCAGATTCTATGGCTACGTTAGATAAAATCAGCAAAAAAATTCTGTCGGAACTGCAAAACGACGGTCGCATCAGCAATGTTGACCTGGCCGCGCGCGTCAATCTGTCCCCTGCCGCCTGCCTGGAACGGGTCCGCAAACTGCAGGATGCCGGCTATATCCTGGGCTATGCGGCCCAACTCAATCCTGAATTGCTGGATGTGTCGCTGCTGGTGTTCATCGAGGTTGTGCTGGATCGCACCACAGCCGACGTGTTCGAAGCCTTCAAAAAAAGCGTGCAGAGCATTCCCGAAATCATGGAATGCCACATGGTGGCCGGTGGCTTTGATTATCTGGTCAAATCGCGGGTCAAGGACATGAACGCTTACCGCGAATTTCTCGGCAAATCGCTGCTCCAGCTGAAGGGTGTACGTGAGACGCACACCTACGCCGTCATGGAAGAAGTTAAGAGCACCATACGCCTGCCGATCAAATAGTCGCCTGCCCTCGCCCGCCGCCTTCCACGCTCAGCGACGCAATCCAAACATCAGAAGCTCGACAACGGCGTCAGCTTGCCGTCTTTGAAACGCAAAATGGTCACAGTCGATTCTTTCATATCGCGCTTGGCGTCAAACTCATAGCTCGCGGTGATGCCCTTGTAGCGCAGGCGCGTCAACACGGGCAAAAAACTGCTGGTGTTGATGGAGTTGGATGACCTCATCGCCTGAGCAAGCAACATCACGCCATCGTAAAAGGTTGGCGCATACACGTCCGGCATACTGCCATACTTGGTCTGATACGCAGAAGCAAACACCGCGCCGTCGGACACGCGCGTGAGCCACACGCCTCCCTGCACACAATAGGTACGATCGCCAAGACTGGCGCCCGCTTGCGCCAGCATCACCGCGGAACAAAGGGCATCGCCGCCGAGAAAGAGGGTTGGCATACCCAGTTGCTGCATCTGCTTGAGTATGGCGCTGGCCTGCGGCACATAGCCGCCAAAAAAGATGGCATCGGCGCGTGCAGTGCGGATGTTGTTGAGTACACCGCTAAAATCAGTCGCCGTGTCGCTGATCACCGCCTTGTGTACGATCTGAATACCGTTTTGCCTTGCCGTTTTCTGGAATTCCTCGATCAGCCCCTGTGCATAAGCCGAGCCGTCGTCAACAATGGCGACGGCTTTGAGCTTGAGGGTGCGCGCAGCGTACAAGGCCATCTTGCTGCCCATGTCGCTGTCACTGGCAGCAATGCGAAAAACATGGTTCAGCGCAGGCTGCGTCACTTGGGGATTGGAGGCGACCGTCAGGGAGACAACGCCTGCATCGTTGTAAATTTTAGATGTCGCCAGCGCCACGCCGGAATTAAAAGGTCCAAGCACCGCCTTGACACCGGCGTCCACCAGTTCTTTTGCCACGATGGCGCCAGCTTGCGGATTGGCCTTGTCATCCTTGATCAGCAGCTCAAACCGCAACACCTTGCCGTCGACCTTGACGCCTTGCTGATTGAGACGCTCGATGGCCATTTGCACACCGTTCAGGGAATCCTTGCCGGCCGCCGCCTGCGGTCCGGACAGCGGACTGCTGAAACCAAGCCTGACTACCAGCTCCTCTGCTTGTGCCGATCCACACACCAGTGAAAATGACAGCAGCAATGACAGCACCCGCAACAGCGCAGAGACCATCCGTTTGTTCAACATGCACTTCCCCCGGTGAATCAACATTTTTTCATCGTATTGCCGGACAGAATATAGCAATACGCCATCAGTTGCAGATGAAAAAAGCCGATGAAAAGCTTCGCTTTGCACCGGCTTGAAAAAACGCGAGAAGTCGATCGATCAGAATTCGGTGCGGACACCGAGGATCAGATTACGACCGGTTTGCGGCACAGTATCTTTCAACACCGACGTCGAATAGCGAATGTCCTGATTCAGCAGATTCTTGACCAGTGCAAACCAGGTTACGCGCATCGACTGCAGTTTTTGTGTGTACGACAGATTGGCGTCGATCTGCGTATAGGACGGTGTGACGCTTTGCTCGAAGGATGCCAGACGATCCTGCTTGAGTGCGCGCAATACGCGCACGCCGCTGGCCCAAGGTCCCTGGCGGTAACCGACATCGACGCCATAGCGTGTGGCAGGTTGCAGCGGCAGGCTGCCCTGATTGTCCAGCTTGCCATGTGAGGTATCGGCGAACCCGCGCACCGAAAAACCTTCTCCGCTCAGGTTGTAGCTGACCTCTGCTTCGGCGCCATAAATCGTGGCGTCGCCTTGCGACCAGAAGCGCTGCAGAAACTCGCCGGCCGGATCAGGATTGCCGCTGTCATCGACCTGGCCGTTGGTGCGGCCATAGACGTAGTTCTTGACCTTGTTCTGGAACAGGTTGCCCTTCCAGCGTACCAGCCCTTCCGTCTTTTGCAGCGTCAGTTCAATGTTGTGAGAGGTCTCTTTTTTCAGACTGCTGTCGCCGATGTCGAAGGTCGAAGTCGAGTCGTGCGGCCCCTTGGAATACAACTCTTCCACCGTCGGCGCGCGTTGCGCCACGGAATAAGTTGCTCCCAGACCGTAGCCTGGCATGAAGCTCCACATGGCGCCGGTGGACCAGGAGAACAGATTGAAATCGCGGTTGAGCAAACCTTCAGGGCGGCGTTGCACCGATTCCAGTCGCAGGCCGGCGCTGGCCAGCACGTCGCCGAATTTGCGCTCTTCAACCAGGAAACCCGCAAATGCGCTGGACTTGGTTTTCGGCGTCAGCTGCGGCGAACCGTCTACCGCCGACAAGGCCGCGTAGTTACTTTGTTCAGTTTGTACGCCGAAGTTACCGCGCCAGCCTGCCAGCGGTTTGTGCGTCAGTTCCCAGCGCGTCTGCAGGGAACGGTTGGTGAATACCGTGTCGGAGGTGCCGTCTTCCTTCTTCTCGGTGTGGGTGTAGTCGGTGTAGCCGAGCTTGAATTTGAACGATTCGATACCGGCAAACGGTTCCCTGATCAGGCTGTCAATGTCGTAGCGCGTCTGATGCAGATCAATGAAGGACTTCTCTGCCGTCGGGATTCCGTAGTGGTCGTCCAGCGACGACACCGACGCGCCGATGTGACCCCAGTCGGCGATGTACGAACCGCCAACGCCGACGCTGCTCTCATGGGTGAAGGAGTTCGGCAAGCGGCCGGAAGCGCTGGTGGCGTCGCCTTGTTTGGCGTTGCCTGGAATCTTGTAGTTGTCGGTATCGCGATAATTCCCATCGATATGCAGGCCGATCTGACCTGCGGAGCCGTCAACGCCGAAGGAGGTATTTTTCTGCCCGTCGACGGTGCCGTAGCGTGCCTCGACCTGCCCGGTCGGCTTGCCCACCAGTTCAGTCGGGATACGGTCGTTGACGACGTTGACCAGGCCACCGATGGCGCCTGATCCATACAGCAGTGCGGCCGGGCCGCGCAGGATTTCGATCTGGCGCGCAGTCGCAGCTTCGGTGGCGACGGCGTGATCGTTGGAGACGGTCGATACGTCGGCCGTCGACATGCCGTTTTGCAGCATCATCACGCGCGGCCCTTCCATGCCGCGGATGATGGGACGCGAGGCGCCTGCACCGAAGCTGGATGCAGACACGCCCAGCTCATGCGACAAGGTATCGCCGAGCGAATTGCCGAGCTTGTTGCGCAGTTCGTCGCCGGACAAGACTTTGGCGGGCGTGAGGATCTGCGCGCTCTCTTCGGAGGAAAACGGGCTGGCCGTAACGACGACTTCTTGCAATTTTTGCGTTTGCTGAACCTGTGGCGATGAATCGTTTTGTTGCGGCGCCGTTTGCGCGATGGCTGACGTCGACATGGCGGCGAGCGCGGACAGGACGGCGCTTGCCAATAGGGTTGGCTGGACTTGCATGGTGTTCCTTGACTGATCAATGAGAGTGGAGGTTTGTCCGGATGGACGGACGCAGCAGCCTGCGCCGTCGCAGCAGTTGCTGTGGCTGGCGGCAAGCGTTGGTGCCCGAATGACTATCCGGTCAAAAAATCGACGACTTCAGTGATCAGCGCGGTGGTGCGCGAGAGGAAAAATGACAGACGAGCGGTGCATCCCAGGAGGCGAATGCCTGCCACAGCGCAAGCACCTGTACGCCTGGAACCAGCGGGGGAGAAAAGAAATGGACGTGAATGCCGTTCGCACCGCTGGCGGCATCGTATTCAACGCAGGAGTGATGATGATGCTTTGGATGTTCGAGGCTCTGTGTGCCGACATCGCTGCGCGGATTGTTAACTTCAGCAACATCAGCAACGTCGTCAGCGAGATCCCCACCATCAACATAGTTGAACAAGGCGGCGTTGAAAGAAGCTTCGGCGACACGCTCCATGGCGGGCGGCCAACCGGCATGTGCGATGCCATGCAACAAGCCGAGAAATTGAGAAAACAGTAATGTCGCCGACAGCAATAACGACAGAAGCAGCGTCGATCTGCCACTGCGCGCAGACGATCGGGACAATGAGCGCAACGAAAATGACCGCGCCGGTGCCGATGACCATCCCGCCCGCGCGGATGCGCGAAGACAGGAAGCAGGCAGCAAAGTGGCGATGGCGACGGCCATGGTGGTCAGGTATTTCAGGTAAAAGAACTGGATGAAAAAAGTGAGACAGAAAAGTGGCAGTGCATCCCTGCTATAACGCGACGCTGTCACACCGAGCATGTCGGCGAGCGCGAATTATATCAGTATATTGCAACACTGTTGCATTTAGAAGGAGATGCGCGAGTCATGCCACTGGAAACGGGATAACCACGAAGAAGGAACTACCCGCGATACAGGCACGTGTCCGAAGAAACAAGGGGCGAAGAGAAGGCTGAGGCTGAGGCTGAGCCCGGGAACAGCGCCGGGAGATCGTCAGTGGATCGACAGAGCATTTCGGCCCGGATCGCAGACGCAAAGAAATCGCATCGTGCAGCTTGCGCGGCAAGAGGAAGGTCGACAAGGAGTTGGTGAGCGGATGACGCCAGCCAGGCGGCGTCATCGCTTGGGATTGCTACCGGAGTTTAATCGCCGTAGAGCTTTTGCTTCAGCTCGCGACGTTGCTGCGCTTCCAGAGACAAAGTGGCGGTCGGACGTGCCAGCAGACGAGGAATGCCGATAGGCTCGCCTGTCTCTTCGCACCAACCGTACTCGCCTGCATCGATGGAGACGATGGATTGCTGCACTTTCTTAAGCAGCTTGCGTTCGCGGTCGCGGGTGCGCAATTCCAGCGCATGCTCTTCCTCGATGGTCGCGCGATCGGCAGGATCGGGAACCAACACGGTTTCACGCAAATGTTCAGTGGTTTCGCCTGCGTTCTTGAGCAGATCTTTTTCCAGCTGTTGCAAACGGGCCTTGAAGAAAGCAAGTTGCGCTTCGTTCATGTAGTCCTTCTCGCCCATCTTGAGGATTTGTTCCTCAGTGAGCAAGGTTTGCGTATCAGGGGTAGTTTTGGGAGTTTTAGTTGCCACTTCGCTTACTTTCAATACTACGGGTTTTTCAATTTTATCCTTTAATCCGGCGCTTGCTTCCTTGTTTGCTGCCTTGGTTGCTACTTCTGTACTGGCTTTGCTGCCGCCTGCACTGATGCCGGATTTGGTCGCTTTTGAATCCACTTCCCTTGCTGCCGATGGTACTGCCTTCTTGGGCGTGCTATCGATTGCCTCGCCTGCGCTCTTCCCTGTGCCGGGCTTCGCCGACGCTGGTGCCGTTTTTTTAACGGTCAGGGATTTTACTACAACAACATTGCCTGTCGACGAAGTTGTGTTCTTCTTCGGCGTCACTGCGGTTTTTGCTGCAGTTGCAGTGCTTTTTCCAGTCTTGCTGCCCGCCACAGATGTTTTAACGGTGGCGGCAAGGGTTTCTGTCTTTTTTACCGGCGTTGCCGCCCTGCTTGCCATTTTCGGCGGCGCTTTAGCGGCCGTTTTCGGCGTTGTGACGGCGGATTTGGCGGCGGACTTGGCAGCGGCGGTGCCGACTACGGCCACTCTGCTCGCACCGGAGGTACTTTTTTTGACGGCTTTCTTTGCGATGACGCCCATAGACTTCCCTCCCCGAGTTACTCGGTCTGCGGTAGATCAGTTGCCGTCCCCGGCTCGCAACGCATACAAATGCAAATCCAATACAGTGTATACCAGAACTTGGCGCATAAATAGCACTTCGCACGCCGCTTTTGCGGTGCATCAACCATGCTGCGCGCGTCATTGCGGCCTTTTATTGCGCGGTGAAGCGCACGTTCAGGCGTGAGCGGCTCCACAAACCGGACAAGCGGCATTGCGGGCAAAGCGGATGCTGGTCCATTCCATGCTGCGGGCGTCGAGGATTTGCAGGCGGCCGGACAAGGATTCGCCAACGCCAGCCACCAATTTAAGCGCTTCAGCCGCCTGCATGGTGCCGATGATGCCGACCAGCGGCGAAAACACGCCCATGGTGGAGCATTGCACTTCTTCAAACTGCTGATCGGGCGGGAACAGGCAGGCGTAGCACGGTGCGTCGTGCCGGCGTGTATCGAACACACTGATCTGGCCGTCAAAACGGATGGCGGCGCCCGACACCAGCGGCACCTTGTGCTGCACGCAGGCACGATTGACGGCATGGCGAGTGGCGAAATTATCGCTGCAGTCGAGTACCACGGAAGCCTTGCTCACCAGTTCCGCCAGCCGCGCATCACTGACACGTTCGGCGACGGTGACGATTTCTATGTCCGGATTGATTTCTTCCAAGGCCTGCCGTCCTGATTCCACCTTGAGCTGCCCGACGCGCGCCGTAGTGTGCATGATCTGGCGCTGCAGGTTGGTAAGATCGACGGTGTCGTCATCCACCAGCGTGATCTTGCCCATGCCCGCCGAGGCCAGATACAAGGCTGCCGGCGAACCCAGGCCGCCGGCGCCGATAACCAGTGCGTGTCCCGCCAGAAGCTTTTCCTGGCCTGCAATATCGATGTCGTCGAGAAGGATATGGCGCGAATAGCGCAGCAATTGCTGGTCGTTCATGGCATGGTGGTGACGAAGAGTGGCGGAGCGGTAAATGAAAAGAGGGCCGCATTTCTGCAGCCCTCTTAATGTAACGCAATTCAGTGCTTCAAACCTGTTCACGATCCGTAGCGAGAGGCCATCAGCCGGTGGCGGTCTGAGCGCAAGAACCGGAATGTACTTGAGTACATGAGGATTCTGAGCACCGCCCAAGGGTTGCCCATTCGCGGATCATGGCGTCGCAGCAGGATCGTGGACAGGTTTTACTTCTTTTCGATCTTTTCTGCCGGAGCCTTTTCAATCTTTTCCGATGGGGTCTTGCTGTCCTTACGGATATCCTTCACCGGCTTGTCGTCCTTGCTGGAAGTGTCGCGAATCTCGGCCTTGACCTTGGAGACCTGCACCGGCAGACCCTTCAGGTGATTCAACGCCTGCGCCAGCTGGAAGTCTTCCTTGCTGCCGAATTCCAATGGCTTGCGTTTCTTCTCCAGCGCGATCAGACGCTCTTCTTCCTTTTCGTCAACGGTGGTGGCTTTGACTTCGGTCGGGTCCTTGTCCTTGTCATTGATCAGATGCTTGGTCAGGTCGGCTTCGCGCAGACGCAGGCCGTTCAGGCCATCGCCGTCGGCGTATTCATCGACCATGATGTCCGGCACGATGCCGCGCGCCTGGATCGAGCGGCCATTCGGCGTGTAGTAACGCGCGGTGGTCAGCTTGACGGCGGTCTGGCGGTCAGGTGGCAACGGGATAACCGATTGCACCGAACCCTTGCCGAACGACTGCGTCCCCATGATGGTGGCGCGCTTGTAGTCTTGCAATGCGCCGGCCACGATCTCGGAGGCCGAAGCCGAACCCGAATTGATCAGCACGACCATCGGCACCTTCTTGATCGCATCCGGCAGACGCGCCAGCGGATCGGTCAGCGAGCCTTGTGCATATTCGTCGCGCTTGGCGGCGTAGATAACCTTTGAGCTGGCCAGTTGACCGTTAGTCGTCACGACCACGGCATCCTTAGGCAGGAAAGCGCCCGATACGCCGATCGCACCCGGCAAGACGCCACCCGGATCGTTACGCAGGTCAAGCACCAAACCCTTCAGGTTCGGTTCCTGTGCGTAGAACGCGAGGATCTTCTTGGCCATGTCGTCGACGGTCGGTTCCTGGAATTGCGTCACGCGCAACCAGGCGTAGCCAGGCTCGATCACCTTCGACTTCACGCTTTGCATGCGGATTTCCTGGCGCATGATGGTGACGATGATCGGACGGTCTTCATCCTTGCGGGCAATCGTCAGCGTGATCTTGGTATTGGGTTCGCCGCGCATTTTCTTGACGGCTTCATCCAGCGTCAGGCCTTTGACCGGTGTCGCGTCCAGACGGGTGATCAGATCGCCCGCCTTGATGCCTGCACGGTAGGCAGGAGAATCTTCGATCGGCGAGATCACTTTGACATAGCCGTCTTCCATACCGACTTCGATGCCCAGGCCGACAAACTTGCCCATGGTGCTTTCGCGCAGCTCTTTGAAAGCCTTCTTATCGAGGTAAGCGGAATGCGGGTCGAGCGAGGCGACCATGCCGGAAATTGCTTCCGTCAGCAGCTTCTTGTCTTCGACAGGTTCAACATAGTTGGACTTGATCATCCCGAACACGTCGGTCAGTTGCCGGACCTCTTCCAGCGGCAGCGGCTCCGCTCCGCTCTTCTGTGCGATGGCATCCAACTGCATCGAAGCCGCCACACCTGCAATCATGCCCAGACCGATAAGACCGATATTCTTGAGTTTGCTGCCCATGTTTCACCTAGTAGTTACCCAGCCGAGTGGGTCGAAAGCGCGGCCCTGATGCCGCATTTCAAAGTATAAACCCGATTGCTCATTGCCGCCGCTATTACCTGCGCTGGCGATGACATCCCCGGTTTTGACGAGATCCCCTGCCCGCTTCAACACGGACTGATTATTGCCATAAATGGTCATGTACTGATTACCATGGTCGACGATGATGAGGTTGCCGAAGCCGCGCAACCAATCTGCATAGACCACCCGTCCAGCCGCCACTGCCTTGACTTCGGAGCCTTCCGGCGCACGGATGAAGAGCCCCTTCCAACTAGGCCCGTCGCCGCGCTTGCCGCCGAACTTGGCGATCAGGTCGCCACGCACCGGCAGGCGCAACTGGCCGCGCAGGCTGGCGAAAGGTTTACCAAAATTTTCCTCCGGCGAGGGCGTCGCTTCGTTCCGGCCCAGCGACTGCGGCGCTTCGTCATCGTCAATTGCTTCCGACGGCGCCGGCTTGGGCTTGGTTCCCGGCGCCGCCCTGGCTTGCTGGGCGACGCGCTTGTCGTGTTCGGCCTTGGCTTTGGCCAATTGTTCCTGGCGCCGTTTTTCGCGCGCGGCGGCCTCGGCCTTTTTCTGGTCTTCGATGATCTGCGCCAGCTTGTCGACCAGGCCGGACAGACGCTGTTCGTCGCGCTGCAGGTTGCCGACTTCCTTGCGTTGCGCGGTCAATTTGGTCGACAACTGTGCCAGCAAGCTGCCGCGCTTGGCCTTTTCCTTTTCCAGCAGCTTCTTTTGATCGTTCTCTTCCTGGGCGATTTCTTCCAGTTCGAACTTGGCGTTCTGCGTTGCAGCCTTGTTGTCCTTGATGGCTTGCAGGTTCACGCGCAGGGTTTCGATCAGGCGCGCCTGCGCCTGCGAGACGTAGCCCATGTATTGCAGCTCGCGATTGATACGATTGGGGTTGTCGCCCGACAGCAGCAGCTTGATGCGGTCTTCGTTACCGGCCACGTATTGTTCGCGCAGCAGCTTGGACAGCTGCGCCTGCTGCCCGTTGACCACGCCCGACAACTCGGACTGCTGCTTGACCAGCACGCCGAGCTTGGACTCGGTGTCGGCCTGTTCCTGCGTCAATTCACGCAGCGAGCGATTGGCTTTGGAGATGGCCTGCTCCGACTCGGCCAGTGCATCGGCGGCATTGCCCTTGGCGGTTTCGGTCTTGTCGATATCGCGCTTGAGCGTAGCCAGTTTTTGCTGCAGGTCGGCGCGCTCTTTCTCCGCCGCCTGTTTTTGCCGGGTGCGTTCGGTGACCTGCTGCGCCGAAGCGCAGGGTTGCCACAGCGCAGCCGACAGGAAAACCGCAGCCACGGCCGCCGGGAGCACGCTCACCGGCCGCAGATGCAATGGCAGCAGGCGCTGCCGGGTGTAATGCTGTATGTGCTGCCTGAGCATGCCGCGAAAGGTAGTTATTTCGATTTCCCTTGGCTGGCGACCGCTTTCAGCGCCGCTTCGATGGCCGACTGATCGCCCAGGTAGTAGCTCTTGATCGGCTTCAGGTCGGCATCCAGTTCATAGACCAGCGGCTGGCCGTTGGGGATGTTGAGGCCGACGATGGCGTCGTCGCTGATGCCGTCCAGGTACTTGATCAACGCACGCAGGCTGTTGCCGTGCGCCGAGATGATGATCTTCTTGCCGGCGCGGATGGCCGGTGCGATGGTGTCGTTCCAGGCCGGCAGCACGCGTGCGACGGTGTCCTTGAGGCATTCGGTCAGCGGGATTTGTTCACGCTGCAGACCGGCGTAACGCGGGTCGTGGTAGGACGCGCGCGGGTCGCTTGGCTCCAGCGGCAGCGGCGGCGTGTCGTAGCTGCGGCGCCAGACCAGCACTTGCTCATCGCCATACTGGGCGGCGGTTTCCGCCTTGTTCAAGCCTTGCAGGGCGCCGTAGTGACGTTCGTTGAGGCGCCAGTCGTGCTGCACCGGCAGATACATCAAGTCCATTTCGTCGAGCGTGGTCCACAGGGTGCGGATGGCGCGCTTCAATACCGAGGTGTAAGCCTGGTCGAAGGTGAAACCGGCATCCTTGAGCAGTTTGCCGGCCTGCTTGGCTTCGGCCACGCCTTTTTCGGTCAGATCAACGTCAACCCAGCCGGTGAAACGGTTGGCGAGGTTCCAGGTCGACTCGCCGTGGCGCATGAAAACGATTTTGTACATAGTGAGGAACAGTCAGAAAAAGGAAGCGATGAGAAAATAGCAATTGAAGATTTAAATAGCGTGTCAGCTTCTATTTTATAATGCCGGGATTCAGTAAACCCATTGAGATCCCGTGAAATTCATCGTAGACAATATTTTCCTGATCGGCCTCGTCATCATTTCCGGTGGCGCGCTGCTCATTCCCTTCCTGCAACAGCGCGGCAGCAAGCTGACTTTGCTGCAGGCCACACAACTGATCAACACCGGCAAGACCCTGGTCCTGGACGTGCGCGACGTCGAACAATTCTCCGCCGCACACCTGCGCGACGCCCGCAACATCCCGCTCAAGGACCTGACGCAACGCGTCGGTGAACTCGACAAGTTCAAAGGCAAGAACGTCATCGTGGTCTGCCAATCCGGCACTCAAACTGCCAAAGCAGAGGGCATCCTGAAAAAGGCCGGCTTTGCCGAAGTACACGGCCTGACCGGCGGCATCGCCGCCTGGCAAGCACAAGGTCTCCCGACCGCCAGCCAGAAGGCCGCAAAATGACAGCCCGCGTCGTCATGTACAGCACCGCAGTCTGCCCGTATTGCATGATGGCGGAACGCCTGCTCAAAAGCAAAGGTATCGAAGACATCGAAAAAATCCGTGTCGACCTCGATCCCCAGCAACGCGAAATCATGATGCAGAAGACCGGTCGCCGCACGGTGCCGCAGATTTATATCGGCGACACCCACATCGGCGGCTTCGACGACCTCAACGCACTGGACCGTGCGGGCGGGCTCGATCCCCTGCTGCAAGCCTGATTCCCCCCGAGTTATCCATCTGTATTAATCCAACCTGAAACGAGAGCATTCCATGGCGGAAGAGAACCAACAAGCTGAACAGCAACCCGTATTCCAGATCCAACGCGTCTACCTGAAGGACCTGTCGCTGGAGCAACCGAATTCCCCCGCAATCTTCCTGGAACAAGAAGCACCGGCCATCGAAGTGTCGGTCGACGTCGGCGCCGAAGCGCTGGCGGACGGCATTTTCGAATCCACCGTCACCATCACCGTGACCGCCAAGGTCAAGGACAAGGTCGCGTTCTTGGTTGAAGGCAAGCAAGCCGGCATCTTCGAAGTGCGCAACGTTCCTGCCGAGCAACTGGATCCGCTGCTGGGCATCGGTTGCCCGAACATCATCTATCCTTACCTGCGCGCCAATATCGCAGACGTGATCACCCGTGCCGGTTTCCCGCCTATCCACCTGGCTGAAATCAATTTCGAAGTGTTCTATCAGCAACGCCTGCAAGCGCTGGCCGAGCAGCAAACCGATGGCACACTGGTCACCGGTTCGACTACCGTCAACTGATACTGCCGTACTGCTGCATTGCCGTTCCGCCCCGCGCGGACGGCGTTGCGGCTGACGCCCACAGCGTCCCTTTCCTGCTATTCGACGCTGATGTGCCTGTTTCCGGCACCCGGCATCCACCTCTACAGCGGAGCAAGTCCATGAAATTTTCCTCTTTCGCCCTATCCGCTCTGGTACTCGGCTCAGCCCTGGCAGCACCCGCCTATGCACTCGACTTCAAGTCGGTCGGCGCAGCGCCGGCGATCTTGTACGACGCGCCCTCCGAAAAGGGCCGCCGCGTGTCGATTGCGCCGCGCGGCATGCCGGTTGAAGTGGTGCTCACTTACGGCGACTGGAGCAAGGTGCGCGACGCCACCGGCGCACTATCGTGGGTCATGTCGAAATCCCTGGCGACCAAGCGCAATGTCGTGGTCAGCGTCGCCAACGCCAAGATCCACGCGGGCGCCGATGAAGCCAGCGCGACCGTGTTCAGCGCCGACAAAAATGTCTTGCTGGAACTGAGCGACGCCGCCAGCGCCGCCGGCTGGCTCAAGGTCAAGCACCGCGACGGCCAGAGCGGCTACGTCAAGGCTTCGGAAGTCTGGGGCGATTGAACACGACGCGCGCGAGCTAGCATCCATCTTGCTTGCGCCGTTGGTGATATCCCTGCGCCGCCGCTGAGCGCATACTCAAGTCCTGCTCGCCGCCATCCGCCGCGAGCCATTAGTTACCCGTCACCAGCCACTAGCGATTGCCTTCATGAATATTTCGATACTTGGCGCCGGCGCCTGGGGTACGGCACTGGCCATCAACCTGGTGCAACGTCACCAGGTGGTTCTCTGGGGCCGTAACAGCAGGGCCATGCAAGACGCCGCGTTACAGCGCGAAAACATGGATTACCTGCGCGGCTTCCACCTGCCGGAGTCGCTCCAGGTGACTTCCGATTTCGAGCTCGCCGTGCGTCATGTAACGCAGGCGCCGGCCGACGGCCTGCTGATCGTCGCCTCTTCGGTGTCCGGCCTGCGCGCGTTGGCGCAGACCCTGCGTGACCGCGAGGTTCCCAACATCGTCTGGCTGTGCAAGGGGCTGGAAGAACAAACCCGTTTGTTACCGCACCAGATCGTGCGCCAGGTCATGGGCGAAGACATGCCCGCAGGCGCCTTGTCGGGCCCCTCATTCGCCCAGGAAGTCGCGCGCGGCCTGCCTTGCGCCCTGACCATCGCCAGCAGCGACAAGGCCCTGTGCGAGCGCGTGGTCGCGGCTGTGCACGGCGGCAACCTGCGCGTGTATTCGAGTGATGATTTGATCGGGGTAGAAATCGGCGGCGCCGTGAAGAATATCCTGGCCATCGCCACCGGCGCCGCCGACGGCCTGCAGCTCGGCCTCAATGCGCGCGCCGCGCTGATCACGCGCGGCCTGGCGGAAATCAGCCGGCTCGGTATCGCGCTGGGTGGGCGCGCGGAAACCTTCATGGGATTGTCAGGCGTGGGAGATTTGATCCTGACCTGCACCGGCGACCTATCGCGCAACCGCCGCGTCGGCCTGAGCCTGGCGCAAGGAAAAAAGCTCGATACGATCGTCGCCGAACTCGGTCATGTCGCCGAAGGCGTGCGCTGCGCACAAGCCGTGCGCTCGCTGGCGCAGGAGCTCAACATCGACATGCCGATCACCAATGCCGTGGCAGGCGCCTTGTTCGACGGTATTTCGGTACAGGAAATGGTGGCACAACTGCTGTCGCGCGATCCGCGCGAAGAAAACTAGGAATTAAGCGGAAATCCTGAAGTGCCGGGCTGCTCATTCACCGTGGGCAGCCTGCCCGTCTTGCCGGCCTGAGCGTACCATGCATGCCCCGGCCATGTTGGTTAACGCGCGACGATGTCGCTGTCCATTTTCGGACGCTTGAAACGCTTGGGCGACTCGCCCTCGACGATATCGTCGATCTGTTTCGGCAGCTTGTCGTACACCGAGCAGTCGTCTTCGCGCTCTTTGGCGCGGAACGATTTTGCTGCCTTGCTGAAACGACCTTCCTTGGCGGAAAGTACATATTGCTGATGATGGCTGGCGCCGGCCTTGACCTTCGCGTTGCGTTCGATTGCTTGCATAACCTGTCCTTACCGTCTTCTGACGTTCCTGTTCGTGACCCACGGCAACATCGACTGCGATGAACTTGCCGTAGCTGCGCGCTTTTGGCGCGCTGTACGTCATCTAACGCACCAAAATGCATTTTGGAATACGCGGAAAACGATTTTTTGTCAGGGAATAGCAAGAAAAGTGAGAGCAGCACCATGTTTGATACGATGCAACACTGATAAAATATCGTTTATTTTCAATAATTTATACGTTTTTCTGCGACTTGAATTTAAAAAACATACGCAGTAGCAGCAAGATGGAAACAATTGTTGCAAAAAGTATCGGCTGAGCCAGCAGGTTCTTGCCCGCCTTCATCCACCAGAAGTGCAAAATGCCCAGCGGCACGATGACATAGATCAAGCGATGCAGCCATTGCCAGCGCTTGCCGCCCAAGCGGCGCACCATGCCGTTGGTGCTCGTCACCGCCAAAGGAATCAGCAGCACGAAGGCAATGAAGCCGACCGTGATGAACGGCCGCTTGAGCACGTCCTGCCACATTTCGGTGACGTCAAAGAAGTGATCGAACCACAAGAAGGTGGTGAAATGCAGCGCCACGTAGAAGAACGCAAACAAGCCGAACAGGCGGCGCAGCCGGATCAGCCAGTTCCAGCCGGTGAAGCGACGCAGCGGCGTGATCGTCAGCGTGATGCACAGAAAGTACAGCGTCCAGTCGCCGGTATTGCGTGTGATGAATTCGATGGGATTGGCGCCCAGCCGGTCGGTGAACGCAAACACGGTGAGACGCAGGAAGGGCAACAGCGACAAGGCAAACAACACGCCCTTGAGGACGCTGACCTGGCGTGTTGTCAATTTGCGGATGAAGTGGACGAGGCTCATGTCGCCGCGCGCCGGGCGATGTCGGTGCAACGGGACGAGTGCTGGATCAACATATAAACTCCATAGGCGACGCAATGGTGACGAAAAACAAGGACGATCGCTCGTCCTGATGCCCACCATCTTACAGAAGTTCCCGCTGTTGATTTGCTCCGACGCCGCTCGCCGACGGCGCTGCTAAGCCGGCAGCAGGCGCGCCGGCAATTCGGCCAGTTCGCGAATCACGTGGACGCCGTCCGGCAAATCCAGCACATGGCCCTCGGACTGCAGCGCAAACACGGTCATGCCTGCAGCCAATCCGGCCTGAATGCCTGGCAAACTGTCTTCTACCACGGCGCAACGCTGCGGCGCGACGCCGAGGCTGGTGGCGGCGTGCAGGAACAAGGCCGGATCGGGTTTCCACTTTTGCACATCGTAGGCGCTGAAGATGCGCCCGGCGAAATACGGCAGCATGCCGGTGACGCGCAGGCACAATTCAATTTTTGGATGGGGCGCGTTGGAGGCAAGGCAAAACGGCACCGACAAGGCCTGCACCATTTCCAGCGCGCCATTGATAGGCTGCAGGCGCGCGCTCAGCATCTCGGTCATGACGCCGCGCAACTCTTGTTCGAACTCCGACGGCAAGGGCGCGCCGTGCAATTCTTCGATGCGCGCCAGACACCACTTCATGCTGACGCCGCGAAATTGCTGCAAGGCCTGCTGCGCCGTCAGCGTCACGCCGTAGCGCGCCACATACTGCGACCAGGCATCGGCCACCACCACTTCACTATCGACCAGGGTGCCGTCGCAATCGAACAGCACCAGATCGATGCCGGAACTTGCATCGTTCTTCAACACCACTAACCACCCTTTAGAGTTCGCCGTAAGAATGCAGGCCGGACAAGAACATGTTCACGCCGAGGAAGGCGAAGGTCGTCACCAGCAGGCCGACCAGCGCCCACCAGGCCGCGACTTGCCCGCGCAAGCCCTTCATCAGGCGCATGTGCAGCCACGCCGCATAGTTGAGCCAGACGATCAGCGCCCAGGTTTCTTTCGGATCCCACGACCAGTAACCGCCCCAGGCTTCCGCCGCCCACAGCGCACCGAGGATGGTGGCAATCGTGAAGAAGGCGAAGCCGACCGCGATCGCCTTGTACATGACGTCGTCCAGCACTTCCAGCGACGGCAGGCGATCGGCCAGGTAGCCCTTGGATTTGAGCAGGTAAGCCACCGCCACCATGGCCGACAGCGCAAAGGTGCCGTAACCGATGAAGTTGGCCGGCACGTGGATCTTCATCCACCAGCTCTGCAGCGCCGGCACCAGCGGCTGGATCTCGGCCGCATCGCGCGATACGGTGTACCAGATCAGGAAGCCGACCGCAGCCGTGATCACCAGCAGCACGAACGCGCCCAGCTGGCGGGTTGCGTAGCGCTCTTCGTAGTACAGGTAAAACAACGCCGTGATCATGCAGAACAGGATGAACACTTCGTACAGATTGGAAATCGGGATGTGGCCGACATCGGCGCCGATCAGGTAGGACTCATACCAGCGCACCAACATGCCGGTGAAACCCAGTACCACCGCCGCCCAGCACAGTTTGGAGCCGATCGCGGAACCGACCGGCGAGCGCGCCACCAGGCCGATCCAGTAAAACAGGGTGGACAGCAGGAACAAGGCGCTCATCCACAGGATCGCGGATTGGCTGGAGAGGAAATATTTGAGGAAAAATTTCTTGTCGGCGACATCGAGGTTGCCGCCGTACATGGCGATGGCCGACAGCGCCAGCAGCGCCAGCAGCGGCATCAGCCAACGCACCTGTTTCCAGTGCCAGCCCAGCCAGGCAAAGGTTGGCGCGGCCAGGACCAAGACCGCTTTCTCGTAGTAGTCCATGTGGCTGCCGTAGCGGTTCAGCGCGAACAGCGACGCAGCCAGCAGCGCCGCGGCGTAAATCCAGTCCAGCACGCTGAGGCGTTTAAAAAAGCCGATATCCTGCGAGTAAGCGTGGGGTTGGCTCAGTTCCATCATATTCTCCGATTTGTCTCCTGCCGCCATCCTACCCGCCTGTGGCGCGGGAGATATGTCGTTTCAGGCATAGGCGTTAAACGCCGACACCCATAATCTCGAGCGCTAGCTTACGCCGTTTGCGTCAGTTTCGCTTTGAGTAATTCGAATTCCTTTTCGAAATCCAGCGTCTTGCGTTGCGTGCTCATGGCCATCAGGGCATGCGATCCGGCACCGTCGTCCTGCGGCCTTATCCATACCCACAGGCGGCGTTCACGGATATACAGCATTGAGAACACGCCCAGTACCAGGAACAGGCAGCCCAGATACACCACCTTCTTGCCCGGCGAACGCGTGACCTGGAATACCGAGGCCTTGATCTCGTCGAATCCGCTCAGTTGCAGGTAGACCGGCGCGTGATAGAAGCCCGCATCCGCCATCGCGTTGATCGCCAGTTGCAGGAAGCGCGCGTGCTTTTCGTCGGTCGGCATCGGCTTTTGGCCGACCTGTTCACGCGCCACTTGCCACAGCTCCCACATGCTACCGTTGAGGATTTTCATGAAGATGTCGGCAGCCTTTTCCTGCTCGGCGGCCGGGATTTTTTCAAGGAAACGCGATACCGCGATAAAGCCCGATTCCTTGTCGTCGCCGGCAAAAATGCTCAAGCCGCGCATTGCCGATTGCTGTACCTGCTTGCGCAATTCCTCGGAATTGGCGTTAGTACCCTTCATGGCCTGCTGGGCGTAACGCGCAGCGGCGGCCTCGCGCAGCGCCGGATTGGCCAGCGCGGCGCGCAGGCGCATCCACTCATTGACGCTGTCCTCGTCATCGGCCGGGATGCGCAGGTAGCGGAACGGCTCGTCCGGCGCATCGCGCACACCGGCCAGGAACACATAGGCGCCGTCAACCTGTACCGACATCATGTAATTGAGGAACTCGCGCGCCTGGCCGGTCTTGTCGCGCAATTTATATTGCACGCTGGGGCCGACGTTTTTCAGGTCCTTGTTATTGGCGTTCTTGGCGCCGGAGCCGAGATGCTTGTTGAGCCCCTCGGCGAAGGATTTGTTGACGCTCTTGTTGACGCTGCGCACATCCTGGCTGGCGCTGTTGCTCATGTTTTCGACGTTGAAGGGACGAAAGCCGCTCCACTCCACCGTGTAGTCGCTGTCTTTGTCGTCTTTGCCGGTCAGCAGTGGCGTGCTGCCGTTGACTTCACCGGCAATCTGGAAGCTCTTGTCGGCAGCGCCGGTCATGGCGTGCCCGGTCAGGCGCAGTTTGCTGCCGCCGTCTTCAAAGCTCGATTGATACACCGCCACGCCGTTGTAGATCAGCGGTTCGTTGACCTTGATGGTCGCCGCAAAATCCTTGCCGGTGGCGTTGTCGCGCACGATCACGTCGCTCGCGAACAGCTTGGGCATGCCGGTCGAGTAATAGTCGATGACAAAGCGCTTGAGCTGGATCGTGAACGGCAAGTCCTGGATCATCACGCCGTTTTGCTGCGGAATGATGGCGGTGCTGCTGCTGGCGCCTTCCGGAATCAGCGTGTTGCCGCGAAAAGTCGGGTTGCCCAGCCCCAGCCGGTGCTGCGCCGGGATTTGTGAAATCACGCCATTGCCGGAAAACGGCGTCTTGCCGTAAAACCATTGCTGGAAGCGGATCGGCAGATCGGAGTCGAGCAGGCCGCCCACGCAGATGATGACGATGGCGCTGTGCGCGAAGATATAACCCCACTTATTGGCCGCGCCCTTCTTGGCGGCGATCAGCGTGGCGCCGTCTTTTTCCACCAGCTTGACCTTGTAGCCGTTGGCGCCGATGCGCTGTGCCACTTGCTGCGCCAGAGCGGCGACTGGGGTGGCGGCAGTCCACTCCGCCTTGTGGTGGAAATTGCGCAACGATTGTTCGCGCACGTTTTCGCGCCAACTGCGGATGTCCTTGATCATTTTTGGGCCGTTGCGCGCGATACACAGCGAGGTCGACAGCACCAGGAAACCCATGATCATCAAAAACCACCAGGCCGAATACACCGCGTACAAACCCAGCTTGTTGAAGACTTCGAACCAGAACGGCCCGAACTGGTTGACGTAATTCGGCATCGGCTCGTTCTGCTTGAGCACCGTCCCGATGATGGAAGCGATGGCAATCAGCGTCAGCAGGCTGATGGCAAAGCGCATGGAAGAAAACAATTCGACGACGTCGGCCAGCCAGCGCTGCCGGGTTTTCAGTTGTATGCCTGCGGTACTGCTAGTCATAAAGTGCGACCTTCGTTAGTGCTGCTTGTACAGTTTTGTTGCATGCGCAATTTTCAGCGACTGCGCCGCTGCTCACGCGCGGAAATGAAAAAGGGGCGGCTTCTCAGCCACCCCCTCCAATTTGTTACCAGCTGATTTTTACTTCAAACCGGCGATGTAGTCTGCTACCGCCTTGATTTCTTTATCCGACAAACGTTCCGCAATTGTCGTCATTTGCGGGCTGTTGGTGCGCGCGCCGCCACGGAAATTGTTCAGTTCAGTCATCGTGTAATCCTGATGCTGACCGGCCAGGCGTGGATACTGTGCCGGGATGCCGGCACCGTTCGGGCTATGGCAGCCGGCGCAGGCCGGTACATTCTTGGAGGCGATACCGCCGCGCCAGATGTGCTTGCCCAGCTCGATGGTATCTTTGTTTTTCGCCGCACCGGGCTTCGGCGCCTGCGCATTGAGGTAGGCCGCCAGGTTCTTCACATCGTCATCCGACAGCGACTTGGCCAGCGGCGACATGATGGGATTGCTGCGGCTCGCCGAGCGGAAATCGGTCAGCTGCTTGATGATATAAGCGGTATGCTGGCCGGCCAGGCGCGGATTGGCGGTGATTGTGGAATTGCCCGCGGCGCCATGACAGGACACACAGGCCAGGATGTTGCGGGCAGTATCGCCGTTGGTATAAAGCGCCTCACCTTTGGCCGGATCAACCTTGGCGACTGGCTCTGGTTTCTTTTCTTCGGCTGCAAATGCTGTGGAAGATACCGCCAGCACTGCAATAAACAAGGATTTCAACAATGGCGAAAAGGCACGATTCATTCAAACACCCTGAGACTTGATTGTATTAATAAATTGCCAGGTTGGCGACGATTCCTCTTTCCCTATCTTTTCAAAACATGCCTGAAAAGTGTTTCCTCCAGCACAACACAACAAGAGATAACCCCTTATTGTACAATAGCTTTTCGGCATTTTTGCCCACTTTTAATGCATTTCCTCCTACTATGTCCCAACTTTGGCAAGCCCGCTTCTTCACCACGGTGAATCATCTCCGTGATTTGCCAACTACCCAGGTACCTGAGATTGCCTTCGCCGGCCGCTCCAATGCCGGCAAATCCACCGCAATCAACGTACTGTGCAATCAAAAAAAGTTGGCATTCGCCTCTAAGACGCCAGGACGAACACAGCATATCAACTATTTCTCCATCGGCGGCGCCCACGTAGGACAGCATCGCAAAGATGAGACAAAAGTCGACGAAATCCGCGCCATGCTGGTCGACTTGCCCGGCTACGGCTACGCCGAAGTGTCCGGTTCGGCCAAGCTGCACTGGCAGGAATTGCTGGGCGACTACGTGCGCCGCCGCGAGCAACTGGCCGCGCTGGTCATTATCGTCGATGCACGCCGGCCGTTCACCGACCTCGATATCCAGATGGTGGAATGGTTTGCGCCGACCGGCAAGCCGCTGCACTGCATCCTCAGCAAAGCCGACAAGCTCAACCGCAACGAAGCCACCAACGCCTTGCGCCAGGCGCACACCTTCCTGGCCAGCTATGTCGATGCCGACGGCAAGCCGTTTCCATTCACGGCGCAATTGTTTTCGGCGCTCAAGCGTACCGGCCTCGATGAAGCCAACGACAAGATTTTGGAAATGGCAGGATTGCTGGACGACGAACCTGATGCCGCCGAGGTGGCGCCGGTGCAAGAAGAGTGAATGCCGAAAAGAAGTCCCAGACGTAAAAATGCCCTGGAAGGGGGGAAACCTTTCCAGGGCAAACGCCTATCGTTTGCACGATGAGCCCCGCTCAGGGAGGGAAGGGGAAGCGGGAGGCAACATACATTGCCTGCGTGTAAGAACCCCTGACCAAGGAAAAGTTTCAGGAGACGAATGGATTTTTTAATTATCGTCTTTTGACTATTTTTTGATTGAATTTGTTTAACTTTGTCCGCATTTAGCGTCGCTGACAACATACCGGGCGCAAGGTCCTTCACGCTGCCCGCGCCATCGCCTCAGTGACGTCTGCCTGCGCTTTTGCGAGTGTATCCCCATGTCATCGTCTATCAAGTCCGCCCCCTTCCCCGCCCTGCGCATGCGCCGTATGCGCAGGGACGCATTTTCGCGCGCGCTGATGCAAGAAAACGTCATCACTGCCGCCGACCTGATCTACCCGGTCTTCATCCAGGAAGGCCAACACCTGCGCACGCCGGTCGGCTCGCTGCCCGGCGTCGAACGTTTGTCGATTGATCAGTTGCTGCTAGTGGCCGAACAAACGGTGGCGCTCGGCATCCCCGTGCTGGCCTTGTTCCCGGTCATCGATCCGGCGTTGAAAACCCCCGACGGCATCGAAGCCACCAATCCCGACGGCCTGGTGCCGCGTGCGGTCGCCGCGCTCAAGCAACGCTTCCCCGAGCTCGGCATCCTCACCGACGTCGCGCTCGACCCTTACACCAGCCATGGCCAGGACGGCGTGATGGATGACAACGGCTATGTCCTCAATGACGAAACCAGCGCTCTGCTGATCCGCCAGGCGCTCACGCAAGCCCAAGCCGGGGTCGACATCGTCGCGCCTTCGGACATGATGGACGGCCGCATCGGCGCCATCCGCAATGCGCTGGAAGCGCAGCACTTCATCCACACGCGCATCATGGCTTACTCGGCCAAGTACGCCTCGGCCTTCTACGGCCCGTTCCGCGATGCAGTCGGCTCGGCCGCCAATCTCGGCAAAGGCAGCAAGAGCACTTATCAGATGGATCCTGCCAACAGCGACGAAGCCTTGCGCGAAGTGGCGCTCGATCTGGAAGAAGGCGCCGACATGGTGATGGTCAAACCCGGCATGCCCTACCTCGATATCGTGCGCCGCGTAAAAGACGAATTCAAAGTCCCGACTTTCGCCTATCAGGTCAGCGGCGAATACGCGATGATCAAGGCCGCCGCTCAAAACGGCTGGCTTGATCACGACAAGGCCATGATGGAAGCCATGATGGCTTTCAAGCGCGCCGGCGCCGACGGCGTGCTGACTTATTTCGCGCTCGACATCGCGCGCTATATCAAGAAATAATCCCGCCGGCGTCGCCGTCACGGCCACGCCAAACACCGGTTCGACCACGCGCATGCCGCCTCCTGCGAGGCGGCATGCGCATAGTTGAAATCCGGATATGCAATCTCTGAATTGGTATTTTTACAAAGTCGCCGGACTCTCTATAGTCAACGCAATACGGAGTCCACTCGGACTCCGCTTCTTTTGGCGAGCGCACTTTGTCGATCATGCATTGCAATGCCGCGCCCGCCTGTTGCCAAACAAGAAAAAAGGTCCGGGAATGACATTGCAGAATCGCTTCAAGAAACTCGCGGCGCTCGCCGCACTGATCGGCTTGACGCTCGGCGTCGCCAACATCAACCTTGTCCACGCCGAAGACGTCCCGCAGGAAGTGCGCTTTGCCTGGGCCGGCGGACCGCGCGTCTGGATCCTCGGCAAGATCGACAAGTCCTTCGACAAATCCTTCGGTGCACCGGTACGATGGATACCGTTTGCCACCGGCGCCGATGTGTTGTCGCTGTTCGCCGCCAAGGAAATCGACATCGCCCGCTTCGGCTCCAGCCCGGCCGTGGCCGGCATTGCGCGCAAGCTGCCGATCGAAATCATCAGCGTGCCTGAAGTGATCGCCACCAGCGAACGCCTGATCGGCCGCAAGAGCAAGAACATCAACAGCATCAAGGATCTCGAAGGCAAGACCGTCGCCTACCCGCCCAACTCGACTGCACAATACGCGCTGGAGCTGGCCATCAAAATCAACCGCCTCGACAAATCCAAGATCCGCCTGGTGCCGCTGAAGCCGGCCGACCAAGTGGCCGCATGGAAGCGCGGCGACATTGATGCGGCCTATGTCTGGGGTCCGTTCACGCAACAATTCGAAGCGGATGGCGGCCATGAAATCTTCGTCACCAAGCAATTGAAAAAAGACGGCTTCCTGATCTACAACAACTTCGTCGTGCGCAAGGAATTCGCCGAGAAATACCCGCAGCTGGTGGTCAAGTTCCTGCGCACCTATCAAGAAAAAGTCGACCAGTACAAGAAGGATCCGGACGGCTCCACGCAACTGATCGCCAAGCACCTCGACATCCCATTTGAGACGGCGCGCAGCGTATTGACCGGTCTTGAGTATCCCTCCAACACCGAGCAACTGACGCCTGCCTATCTCGGCAACGGCGCCACCACACCGACCTCGGGAATCGCCAAGGCCGCTAAGGACACCGCCAACTTCCTGGTGGAAATCGGCGACCTGCGCAAGAGCGATATCCCCGACTCGTTCGCCCCGGCGATCAACACGACTTACTTGAAGCAGGCGGTAGCGAAGTAATGCCACACGCGACATCTCGCTACTATCTGCACAGCGCGCGCGCATGAGTACGCAAGCGCATCGTGGCATGAGCACTGCACAGCGCGCCGCCGTCAGCAGCAGCGCCGTCGCGCTGGTGCTGGGCGTCTGGCAGTTGTCCGGCAGCTTGCAGTGGATCGATCCACTGTTACTGCCGCCGCCGACCGAAATCATCCGCACGACCGCCGACATCCTGGCCGACGGCTATCGCCAGGTCTCGTTGTGGCAACACATCTGGGTCAGTGTGCTGCGCGCGACGGTGGCGTTCGCTGCCGCCATCGCCGCCGGCATTCCGTTGGGCTTGGCGATGGGACTGTCGCAACCGATCAGCGCAGTGCTGGAACCCTTCGTGCAATTCTTGCGGCCGTTACCGAAGATCGCACTGATTCCGCTGACGGTGGTGTGGTTCGGCATCGATGAAGGTTCCAAGTTTTTCCTGATCTTCATTTCCTGTTTCCTGAGCATCGTGGTGAGCGCTGCGGCGGCGGCCGTCGGCGTCAACAAGAACCGCCTGCGCGCAGCGCAAACATTGGGCGCCAATCGCTATCAACTGTTCACACGCGTGGTGTTGCCGAACGCCTTGCCGGAGATTTTCACCGGCGTGCGGCTGTCGATCGGCATCGGCTGGACTTCCCTGATCGCCGCTGAAATGGTTGCCGCCAATTCCGGCCTCGGTTGGATGGTGATCAACGCCGGCACCTATCTGCGCACCGACGTTGTCATGCTCGGCATACTGCTGCTGGGCGGCATCGGCTATCTGTTCGACCTGGCGCTGGTGCTATTGCAACGCGCCACAGTGCCTTGGGCTGGACGCGACGCATGAACCAGTTTGCACAATTGCCAGCCCGCGTACGGCTAGCCGGCATCAGTAAAAGTTTTACGTCCGGCAAACAGGCGGCCACGCCGGTACTGTCCGACATTTCGCTCGAACTGGAACAGGGCGAGCTGGTCTGCCTGCTGGGCCCTTCCGGCTGCGGCAAATCGACCATCCTCAACCTGATCGCCGGCTTCGAACAAGCCGACGGCGGCACCATCCTGCTGGACGGCAAGCCGGTCAACCAACCCGGTCCGGAACGCGGCGTGGTGTTCCAGCAGCCGACGCTGTTTCCGTGGTTGTCGGTATTGGATAACGTCAGCTTCGGGCCGCGCATGGCGGGCGTCAAAAAGTCCGTGTATCTGCCGGAAGCGGAGCGTTATCTGCGCCTGGTCGGCCTGCAGGATTTCCATCACCACATGCCGTGGCAATTGTCCGGCGGCATGCGCCAGCGCGTCGCCCTCGCGCGCGCCTGGCTGCCGAATCCGGAAATCCTGCTGATGGACGAACCCTTCGGCGCGCTCGATGCGCAAACCCGGCTGATGATGCAAGAGTTGTTGACCAGCGTCTGGCAAGCCACCGGCACCACCATCCTGTTCATTACCCACGATGTCGATGAAGCCTTGTTGCTGGCTGATCGCGTGCTGGTGATGTCGGCCCGGCCCGGACGCATCTGTGCCGAGTTCAAGATCCCCTTCCCGCGTCCGCGCGATGTCGAGGCGCTGGTGGCCGACATCGGCTACGGCGCGCTCAAGCAAAAAATCCTGCATATCGTGCGTGAAGAGGCACGCCGCAGCATGACCGGCGCGACGACATGCGTACGCCCCTGATCGGCGTGCTCGGCGGCATGGGGCCGCTGGCGGCGGTCGATTTTTCCCGCCAGCTGCTGCAACTCAATACGGTGGAAAGCGAGCAGCACCATGTGGCTACGTTGCTGTGGAACGTGCCACAAATTCCCGATCGCCAACTCGCCTTGTCGCGCGGCGGTGCATCGCCCTTGCAGGCCATGTTGCAAGGCATCGCCGTACTGAACGCGGCCGGCGCGACGCGCATTGCGATACCGTGCAATACCGCGCATCACTGGTTCGAAGCGCTGAAGGCTGCCAGCGAGGCCCCCTTGTTTCACATCGTCGATGCAACGCTGGCGCAACTCGGCGACGGCGAGGAAATCATCGGCTTGCTGGCCACGCGCGGCGCCTTGCAATCGCGCCTGTATCAGGATCGCTTCGATAGTCTGGCGCGACACTACCTCGTCAATACCGCTGACGAACTCGACGCCTTGTTCATGCCCGGCTGCTATGCGGTCAAACACGGCAAGCTCGAAGAAGGCGGCCGCTTGCTGGAAGCTGCCGGACAGCGCTTGCTGGCGCGCGGCGCGACCCGCCTGGTGCTCGCCTGTACCGAAATCGCCACCGGCCTGGAGCGTATCAACTCTGCCCTGCTAGCGGTGTCGATCGACACCAACGCAGCCCTTGCGCGCGCTTGCCTTGCCTACTGGCACGCACAAGGCAATCCCGCTGATCTGAACGTTGCATAAAAAAAGCGCACCCCGACGTGAGTCGAGATGCGCTGAAATGCATCGGCTTACGCCGACTTCTGCTCAGAAGCCATTCACCTTTCCCGGCGCCCGCTATCCAAAGTGCGAGGCTGCCAAGACCGGCTCAAAAATTGATGCCGTTTATTTCCACAGCGAGCACTTCGACTCCGCCTTGGTCATGTAGGCCTGGTCGCCCGGAATCGTCTGCACCAGCTTGTAGTAATCCCATGGGCGCTTGGATTCGGACGGCTTTTTCACTTCCATCAAATACATATCGTGCACCATGCGGCCATCCGGACGCACCACGCCATTCGAGGTGAAGAAGTCATTGATCTTGTTCTTGCGCAGGTAGTCCATGATCTTGTCGGCATCGGTGCTGCCGGTCGCCTTGACCGCCTTCAGGTATTGGCCCACAGCCGATGCGTCGCCGGCCTGGAACATCGTCGGCATCTTTTTCATCTTACTGAAGTAACGATTGCCCCATGCGCGCGACTGGTCGTTGAGATCCCAGTACCAGCCGTCCGTCAGGTACATGCCTTGCGTGACTTGCAGACCCAGCGAGTGCGTATCGGTGATGAAGATCAGCAGACCCGCCAGCTTCATCGTCTTGTTCACGCCGAATTCATTGGCCGCCTTGATGGCGTTGATCACGTCGCCGCCCGCCACCGCCAGCCCCAGGATCTGCGCCTTGGAAGATTGCGCTTGCAGCAGGAAGGACGAGAAGTCGGAGGTTGCCAGTGGCGCGCGGACCTGGCCCAGGACGCTGCCGCCGCCGGCCTTCACCACATCGCTGGTGTCTTTTTCAAGCGAAGTGCCGAACGCATAATCGGCCGTCACGAAGTACCACGATTTGCCGCCTTGCTTGGTGATGGCAGCACCCGTGCCACGCGCCAGCGCAGTCGTATCGTAGGCGTACTGGACGGTGTAGGCATTGCATTCCTCATTGGTCTGGCGCGTGGTGCCGGCGCCGACCGAGATGAAAACCTTTTTCTTTTCGCCGGCGACCTTGCCCATGGCCAGGCTGGCTGCCGAATTCACGCCGCCGACGAGCATGTCGACGCCGTCGCGGTCGAACCATTCACGCGCCTTGTTGGCGGCGATGTCGGCCTTGTTCTGGTGGTCGGCAAAAACGAATTCGACCTTCTTGCCATTGATGGTGCCGCCGGCATCGGCAATCGCCATCTTGATGGCTTCGATGCCGCCCTGGCCGTCCATGTCGGCGTAGGTGCCCGACAGGTCGGTGATGAAACCGATCTTGATGGTGTCGCCCGCGGCGTTGGCCGCCGTGATGTTGCCTGCAAATGCGGCGCACATTGCAGCGGACATCGCTGCCAGTTTCAGAAATTTCTTCAAACCCGTCTCCTCTGTTGTTATGGTCCCGCTGCGGCGCGCAGCATCATGAATGACTGCGCGCCGGTTCCCTCACTACCTCAATGCATCACGCCGTACGCGTGTCGTTCACCACGGCCTTGGTTTGCTCGCCGTCGACCAGACGCAGCAGGCCGAGCGGATTGGCGTTTTGCAAGGCCGCCGGCAGCAACTCGTCCGGGTAGTTCTGATAGCAGATCGGACGCAGGAAGCGATCGATCGCCAGCGTGCCGACCGAGGTGCCGCGCGCGTCGGACGTGGCCGGATACGGACCGCCGTGCACCATCGCATCGCTCACTTCGACACCGGTCGGGAAGCCGTTGACCAGCAAGCGGCCGGCCTTCTGCTCCAGCAGTGCGATGAGGTCCTGATAGCCGCGCAGGTCTTCCGGCTGCGCTTGCAAGGTCGCGGTCAACTGACCGTGCATGTTGCGGGCGAAGTCGATCAGCTGTTCGCGGCTTTCCAGTTCAACGATCACGGTTGCCGGGCCGAACACTTCTTCTTCCAGCGGTGCATCCTTGCTGAACAGCAGCGCGGCATCGGCCTTGAACAGGTGCGAGACGGCTTGCTTGTCGCTCTCGCCGCCCGTCGCCAGCGCCGTCACGCCAGGCAATTGCTTCAGGCGTTGCACGCCGTTGCAGTACGTGTTGAAGCCGGCTGTATTGAGCAGCGTTTGCGGCACTTGCGCAGACATCGCCGTGCGCAGTTGTTCGATGAACTTGCTCAGCTCCGGCGAGCGCACGCCCAGCAGCAAGCCAGGGTTGGTGCACAACTGACCGCCGCCGACCACGACCGAGGCAATCAGGTCGCGCGCAATCGCTTCGCCGCGTGTGGCCAAGGCTTGCGGCAACAGGATGATGGGATTGATGCTCGACATTTCAGCAAACACCGGAATCGGTTGCGGACGCGCCGCCGCCATGTCGCACAGCGCACGACCACCACGCAGCGAACCGGTGAAACCGACCGCCTGGATGCCGGCGCTCTTGACCAATTGTGCACCAACACGATCGCCGTAAATCATGTTGAAGGTGCCGGCCGGCACGCCGCTGCGCTTGACCGCGCGCTCGATGGCGTTGGCCACCAGTTCGGACGTGATCAGATGGCCGCTGTGGGCCTTGAACACCACCGGGCAACCCGCTGCCAATGCCGCGGCGGTATCACCGCCGGCCACTGAAAACGCCAATGGGAAATTGCTGGCGCCGAACACCGCCACCGGACCGACGCCGATGCGATATTGACGCAGATCGGGACGCGGCAACGGTTGACGTTGCGGCAGCGCTGTATCAATGCGCGCACCGTAGAAATCGCCGCGGCGCAAGACCTTTGCGAACAGGCGCATCTGGTTGCTGGTGCGGCTGCGCTCGCCTTGCAGACGCGCTGCAGGCAACGCGGTTTCGCGCGACACTTCAGCGATGAAGTCGTCGCCAAGGGCGTCGATTTCTTCCGCGATGGCGTCGAGGAATTTGGCGCGCGCTTCAGCCGACAAGGCGCGATAAACAGGATAGGCTGCGCTGGCGGCGTCAACCGCTGCGGTGACTTCTGCTTCGGTCGCGGTCAGAAATGGAACTGCGTGTGCTTCGCCGGTCGCTGCTGCGATGCTGAGCAACTTGACGTCGCCTTTGCCGCTGCGTGCGCCACCGATATAGTTATGTCCGAGCAGGGTCATTTTTGTCTCTCTCCGATTACATTGATTGTGTGAGCATGCGTGTGTAGTCGTCTTCCGACGCCACACGCGGATTGGTTTTGTGGCTGTGGTCGGCCAGTGCACCCTTGATGATCTTGGGGAACATGTCGACAGTAACACCGAGCTCTGCCAAACCGCTCGGCAAGCCCAGGCGCTTGCTCATTTCCTTGATGGCCGGGCCGATCTCGGCCTCGCTTGCCAAGCCCATGGCGTGCGCGATGCGCGCCAGTTTCTTTTCCTTGATGACCGATTCCGAGTCCTTGTTGAACTCAATGATGGCCGGCAGGAAGATCGCGTTCAGGGTGCCGTGATGCAGGCGCGGATTGATGCCGCCCAGCGAGTGGCTCAGGCTGTGCACGCAACCGAGGCCCTTCTGGAAGGCCATCGCGCCCTGCATTGACGCGCTCATCATGTTCAGGCGCGCTTCGCGGTCGTGCGGTTCTTTGGTGGCGCGTTCGATATGCGCCCAGGCACGCCACAAACCGTCCAGCGCGATACCGTCAGCCGGCGGATTGAAGGACGGCGCCATGAAGGTTTCCAGGCAGTGCGCAATCGCGTCCATGCCGGTGGCGGCAGTCATCATCGGCGGCAGATTCAATGTCAGTTCCGGATCGCAGATCGCCAGGCGTGGCACCAGATACGGCGACAACACGCCGACCTTGCGGCCGTCATCAAGGATCAGGATGGCGCCGCGGCCGACTTCGCTGCCGGTGCCGGCGGTGGTCGGGATGGCGACTACGGGTGCGGTGGCGGCGGTGATATTGGCCAACCCGCCTTCGATCAGCGCAAACGATTTGAGCGAGCCTTCATGCGTACCGCATACTGCTACGCCCTTGGCAAGGTCGATCGAGGAGCCGCCGCCGACGGCGATGATGCCGTCACAAGCACCGTCGCGGAACATCTTGACCGCAGCGCGCACCGCAGTTTCATTCGGGTTGGGCGGGGTCTGGTCAAATACCGCGACCTGCGCGCCGTCCTTGAGCTGGGCGATCACCTTGTCGAGGATGCCGGCGTTGCGAATGCCCATGTCGGTGACGATCAGCGGCTTGCGGATGCCGATGCGGTCGCATTCCTGCTGCAGCAGCGCGAGGGCGCCGAAATCGAACTGGACTTGGGTAATGTAGTTAATCAGTGCCATCGGGCTTAGCCTTAAAGTTATAGATATACTTGCGATGCCATGCAGAGCCGGCCGTCTCCACAAGTCGTTGCGCACGACATTTTTCCTGCGCAGATCAAGCTTTAGAGGCGAAACTGTATGCCAATCGACAGGCTTTGCCTAATGAGAGCTTTTGATACAGCTATAACTTGGACTCATACAAACATATGCAAGACATCCCCTCGCTCAGTTCGATCACCTCGCGCCTGCATCTCAAGCAATTGCGCCTGCTCACGGCGCTGGCCGACCACGGCTCGCTATTGAAAGCGGCGGAACAGGTAGCCCTGACGCAACCCGGCGCCAGCAAGGCTTTGCAAGAGATAGAAACGACCCTGGGCGCGCAACTGTTCGTGCGCACCAATCGCGGCCTGGAGGCAACCGACCTCGGTCACTGCGTGATCCGCTATGCGCGCCTGATCCAGACTGACCTGGCGCACCTGCGCGAAGACATGATTGGCATCCTGCAAGGCCATGGGGGAAGGCTGGCCTTGGGCGTGATCATGGGCGCGGTGCCGCTGCTGACGGACGCGCTCACGCGCTTGCTGGAAAAGCGCCCGGCGCTGTCGGTGGAAATCGTCGAAGACACCAGCGCGCGGCTATTGCGCATGCTGGACCAGGGCCGGCTGGACATGGCGATCTGCCGCACCAGCATCAGCCAGCAGCCGCATCTGTACGACAGCGTGAATATCCACAACGAGAAGCTGGCGGTAGTCGCCAACATCCATCATCCGCTGGCGCAGCAACAGACGCTGCAACTGACCGATCTGGCGGAATCGCGCTGGGTGGTGTATTCGGCCAACATGCCGATGCGCCTGCTGCTGGAGCGTGAATTTCACGATGCCAACCTGCGCTTCCCGCTGCACTTGCTGGAAACTACCTCGGCCTTCACCACCTTGTCCTTGTTGCAACGGAATCCCTCATTTGTGGCGCTGATGTCGGTTGACGTGGCGCAGTTCTGCACCCGCTTCGGCATGACCACAATCCTGCCGCTGCCGCTGCAGTCGCGCAGCGAGCCGTATCAGCTGGTGACGCGCCACGGCAGCATGCGCTCGTCGGTGGCGCAGTTGTTCATCGACGAGTTTGAATCAGTCCCCTCCGATATTGCCTAAAAAAGAGCGCCGTAAAAACGCACTTCTTGATTACCCAACGTGCAAAATCATAGAACAAACGAAAGTGACAACACGACAACACTCATCCGACACAATCGAAAACAAATTTAACTTATCCAAGGCATATGGCGAGGTTTAAACAAAAACATTTCTTGTTTTCATACATTAAATTTTTGAAATGCGTTCGATCTCACAAAACACCTTGTTTTAATTATTAAAAAGAAATATTTTTCTCTGCGGCTTCAAAGTCTTGAAGCTGTTGTTTTGCATCGGAAATTAACCCACTTAAAGATCATTATTCGAGTGCCTCTCTTTTGCGTTTAAAAGAAATCGCTGGAGGTGCTACATGAAAATCAACATGGCTGAACAGCGGAAGCCCATTTCTTTTACCAAATTACTCACGTCCGAAATATTAAACACGACATCAAGTTCGATGTTGATGGTCGCCACGCCGCTGATCGCAATCACCATGCTCAATGCAGATGCGCTGGAAGTTGGCATATTGGCCGCATCGGCTACTGGTGCGCCCTTGCTATTCGGCTTGTCCGCGGGGGCATTAGCCGATCGTTGGGATCGTCAAAAAATATTATTTTGGTGCGGTGTAGGAAGACTTCTTCTTGTTCTTATAACTTTGCTCTTTGTCTATTTTGAGAAGTTGAATATTGGTGTTTTATGTGGATTAAGTTTTGCGCTCTCGGCAATTAAGCTGCTCTTCGACAGTGTTGTCGCTGCCGCCATTCCGACGATTGTCGAACAATCCAACTTGACCAAAGCAAATAGCTGGTATGAAGCGACGAATTCAACTGCATATGCGCTAGGGCCTGCGATAGCTGGATGGGTTTTACAGTCAGCATCAGCTCTTGCCGTGTATGCCATCAACGCCCTTTTGTATCTGGCAAGTACGCTATTCTTAAGAGGAACCGCATTGCCAGAAACGACCCGTCAGCATCGCGCATCAGAGCAGTCTCATCTAGCGGATATTACCGAAGGAATAAAACTTCTTTGGCGTAATGAAGTGCAACGGGTCATTGCTGCGACAGCAGGTCTTTTTAATTTTTTTCATACGGCATTCTTTACGGTCTTTGCCATATACGCTTTAAAGGAGCTAGACTTTAGCGCTGCCTCGTTTGGTGCGACCTTATCATCTGTAGGGTTGGCAGGCCTGTTGGGCGCACTTTTTGCACCAAAGATCATTCACTCTTTGGGCATTCGCTGGGCATTAATCGGATCGTTGCTTATTATCGGCCCTCTTGGGATACCGATTATTTTTTCTGAACATTTTCCGTTTCCACAACGCATTGCTCTCATCGCATTTTGTTTGGCAGCATGGGATTTCTTGATTGTGATACACGTCATCGTTGAGCAAACTATTCGTCAACTCATGATAAGCAATCACCAGCTATCCCGAATCACCGCGACAACTCGCTTCATCAGTTGGGGAGCAGATCCACTGGGGGCATTTTTTGGAGGCGTATTAGCAGCATCAGCCGTCGGCAGTAGAGGAACCTTACTCATATGTCTATTGGGCTTCGTGCTCTCTGCAATGATCCTGCTCACATCTCAGGAAATCAGAAATCTAAATGACGATGCGCTGTTACCTGTTGGCGAATAGAAAAAGCGCCCCCGGTGTAGGAGCGCTTTTTGGTGAGGCTTGAACGTCAGCTTACTTGTTCGGCTGCGGCGTGATGCGCAGGTAAGGACGTGGGGAGGTATAACCCTTGGGATATTTCTGCTTGATGACTTCTTCATCCTTGACCGACAAGGGGATGATGACGTCGTCGCCGTCTTTCCAATTGCCTGGCGTAGCCACGGTATAGCCATCGGTCAGTTGCAGCGCATCGAGTACGCGCAGCACTTCGTCGAAATTGCGGCCGGTGCTCATCGGGTAAGTGATGATCAAACGCACCTTCTTCTTCGGATCGATGATGAACAGCGAACGGACCGTCGCCGTTTCCGACTGGTTGGGATGGATCATGTCGTACAGGCCGGCGACTTTCTTGTCGACGTCGGCGACGATGGGGAAACCGACCACGGTCTTCTGCGTGTCTTCGATGTCCTTGATCCACTTGGTGTGCGCTTCGGCGCCGTCGACCGACAGGGCGATGGCCTTGACGTTGCGCTTGTCGAATTCAGGCTTCAGCTTGGCGGTCAGGCCCAGCTCGGTGGTGCAGACCGGCGTGAAGTCGGCCGGATGCGAAAACAGGACCACCCAGGAGTCGCCAGCCCATTCGTGGAACTTGATTTTGCCGATCGACGAATCTTGCTCGAAATCCGGCGCGGTGTCGCCCAAACGTAGTGTCATGTCAGTCTCCTTGGTAACAAAATTCAGAACGTCTACTATAACGTCCATAAAAAAACGGGCCAACTACTATTAACGAGTAACCAAATAACGGCCGGATATGAGGCCGCCGCAGGCTATTGCAGCGCTTGCAAGCTTTGCAGGAATTGATCGGCATTCTGATAGCCGATCACGCGCTTGCCGGGCAATTCACGGCCTTGGCGATCGAACAGGATGATGCCCGGCGGTCCGAACAGCTGGAAGCGCTTGAGCATGACCTTGTCGTCGGCGTTGTTGGCGGTGACGTCGATCTGCAGCAAGACCATCTGGGCGAATTTCTCACGCACGCGCGCATCGGTGAAGGTGAATTTTTCCATCTCCTTGCAAGACACACACCAGTCGGCATAGAAATCGAGCATGGCCGGTTTGCCTCCGGTTTGCGCCAATGCGGCATCGAGCTCGGAGATGGATCGCACGCGCACGAAATCGGTATGTTGCGCCTGGTTGCCGCCGCCGCGCAATTGCGACAGCGGCGCCAGGGCGTCGCGACCGCCGGTCGCCACATTGACCAGTTGCAGCAAGCCCAGCGCAGCGAACACCAGGCCGAAGGCGTGCGCAGACCAGTGTGCCGGCTTGCTCCACAACAGATAAGCGCCGTAGCCTATGCCCAGCAACGCCCAGCCGGCCACAAACGCCCAGGCCGGAATCACCGGCGACACCATCCACAAGGCGGTCGCCAGCATCAACACGCCAAAGAAGCGTTTGACCGCATCCATCCAGGCGCCGGCGCGTGGCAACAAGGCGCCGGCAGACGCACCGATGATCAACAGCGGCACGCTCATGCCGACCGCCATCGCGAACAAGGCGCTGCCGCCCAAGACGACGTCGCGCGTCTGGCTGATGTACAGCAGCGCGCCGGCCAGGGGCGCCGCCACGCAAGGACCGACGATCAGTGCCGAAATCGCGCCCATGATGAACACCCCGGTCAGCTTGCCGCCACCCTGTTTGCCGGATGCCTGTGTCAGGCGCGATTGCAAGGAGGATGGCACTTGCAGCTGGTAGAAATCGAACATCGAGAGCGACAGGCCTATCATCAATAATGCAAACAGGCCCAGCACCCAGGGATTCTGCAGCGCGGCCGAAAGACCTTCACCGATCAGACCCGCCGCGATGCCCAAGGCCGTGTAAACCAAGGCCATGCCGAGCGCATACGTGACCGACAGCAAGCTGCCGCGCGCGCGGTTGGATTGGGCGCCCTCGCCGACAATGATCGACGACAGGATCGGCACCATCGGCAACACACAAGGCGTGAACGACAAGCCCAGGCCGAGCAGGAAGAACAGCGACAACACCGTCAGCAACTTGCCGCTCTTGAGTGCGACGGTGACTTTGTCCATGTCGGATGCACCGGCAGTGCCGCTGTCTGCCGCCGCCCCTGCGGCGCCGACCACAGCACCGATCGCGGTCGGCGACATGGCTGCCACGCTGTCCATCGGCGGATAGCACAAGCCCTTGTCGGCGCATCCCTGCGCCGTCGCCGTCAACTTGAACTGCCCTGCCGCCTCAACCGGCACGCGCACGCTGACGCTGTGGCGGTAAGTCTCGACTTCCTTCTGGAAGTTGTCGTCGAACTTGACCTTGCCATGCGGGAACGCTGGCTCGCCCAGCGTTGCGCCTTCGGCCTTGAAATGAAAACGATCGCGATACATGTAGTAGCCGTCGGCAATCGCGTAGTCGATCTCGACGGTCTTGGCGCCGACCATTTTTGCGGAAAACTTGAACGCCACTTCCGGCGCCAGATAGTCCTCCGCCTGCGCGGGCGCAAAACTTGCGGCCAGCAACAGCGCTGCCAGGCAATTTTTCAACAAGGACACGTGGCGGAAGGCCGCCGACAAACGTTTAAACATGGACATCTTTCCTGGTTTCTGCAGTGATCCAATTCAGGTAGGCCGGCAAGCCCGCAGCGATCGGCAAGGCAATGATTTCCGGCACCTCGTAGGGATGCAATTCGACGATGGCCGCTTCCAGCTCGGCGTAACGTGCCTGCGTGGTCTTGATCATCAGTGTAATTTCAGCAGCCTGTTCGATGGCTCCCTGCCACTGATATACCGACTGTACCGCCGGCAGGATATTGACGCAGGCGGCCAGCCTGCGCTGCACCAGCGTGTGCGCAATCGACTTGGCCAACTCGGCATCCGGCACATTGCTCCATACGATCATGGTTTGTTCCATGAGGTCTCTCCCGAACTGTGTTCAGAAACGGCGGCGCGTGAAAATCAACGCGGCATAGAATCCGGCGCAGCAATAGAACGCCAGTATCGCCAGGTCCTGCAAGGGCGTCTGCGGCCAGCCGCCCAGCACCAGCGGGCGCACCAGACTCACCACCGCATGCAAGGGCAAAAGCTGTGCGATCGCCTGCAGCCACGACGGCAACTGCGCAACCGGATAATACACGCCCGAGACGAAAATCATGGGTGTCAGTATCAGCGTGAAGTAGTAGGTGAAGAAATCATAGCCGCGCGCCAGCGCATTCATGATCAGGCCCAGTGCAGCGAAGGTCATGCCGGCCAGGAACAGTAACGGCAACACCAGCACCACCTGCGGATGCAAACCGATGCCGAGTGCAAACATCACGCCCAGGATGGCGGTGCCGCTGAACAGCGACTTGGTAGCGCTCCACAGCAACTCGGCCAGCACGATGTCGTCCAGCGCCAGCGGCGCATTCATCAGCGCATCCCAGGTGCGCTGCACGCTCATGCGCGAGTAGGCCGAATACAGTGCCTCGAACGAGGACGCCATCATTACCGACATGCAGATCGACCCCGACGCCAGGTAGTGGATGTAGGGAATACCGTTGATTTCCTTGAGGATGCTGCCAAGGCCGTAGCCGAAGGCGATCAAGGTGATCAGCGGCTCGGCGATGTTGCCGATGATGCTGGCGGCCATGAGCTTTTTCCACACCAGGAAATTGCGGCGCCAGATCGGATAGAAGCGCAGTGAAAAGCTGGGTGCTGCGTATATGGTGGTCATGCCTGATCCTTTGCGTCCGTCTTCAATCGCGCATCTCGCGGCCGGTCAGCTTGAGGAAGAGATCTTCCAGATTGGCCGGCCGGTGCTGATAGCGCACGCCTTGCACCTGCTGCAGGCTGGTCAGCAGCGATTGCGCATCATTGGTATAGCAAAATACCGTTTCGCCGCTGTATTCGAGGCGGGCAGCGTGGTTCTTGCCATGCTGTTCGGCCCAGGCTTTGGCGTTCTCGCCATAGACCTCAAGGACTTCCGCTTCGATGTGCTGCGCGATGAGCGCTTGCGGCGCCCCTTCGGCAATCATCTTGCCATGGTCAATCACGGCCAGGCGATTGCACAGGCGCTCGGCTTCATCCATGAAGTGGGTCGTCAGCAAGATGGTTTTGCCGCGCGCCAGCAAGCTCTTGAGGCGCTCCCAGATCATGTGGCGCGCTTGCGGATCGAGACCGGTGGTAGGCTCGTCCATGAAGATCAGGTCGGGGTCGTTGACCAGCGCGCGCGCCAGCGTCAGACGCCGCTTCATGCCGCCCGACAATTCGGCGATGCGTGCATCTTTCTTGGCCGTCAGATTGGCGAACTCCAGCAGCTCGGGAATACGGGCGCGCGTGACCGCATCGGCGATGCCGAAATAGCGTGCGAACACCAACAGGTTTTCCTGGACGGTGAAATCGGGATCGAGATTGTCGGCTTGCGGCACCACGCCGACACGCATGCGGGCTACGCGCGCATGATCGGGGATAACCTGGCCGCCCAGCAGGATCGTGCCGCTGTCGGGCGTAGCCAGCCCGAGGCACAAGCGCAACGTGGTGGTCTTGCCGGCGCCGTTGGGACCCAACAGGCCGTAGCATTCGCCACGACGCAGCGCGAAACTGAGATCATTGATGATGCTGGTCCGGTCGGCGCCGCGGCCGTAGGCTTTGTGAAGTTTACTGACTGAAAGTATCGCTGTCTCTGCCATGTTGTCCTTGGCGCCGGGGCGCTGCTTTTTCATCGACTCGCCCGATTGTAGCCTTAGCCGCGCGCTCGCCACGCATAGATGGCTAGCCGGACTACCTGTTCGCGCCGTTCGACAGCATTGCTGCGCAGTCGTTGCATGAGCCGGCGTCGACTATCCTGGCGAGAGCGGCACCGAAAATGCAAAAAGCCAGGCAGAGCCTGGCTTTTTTCTTCCATCGTGCTTGACGCGATGTCAGCATGCAGCGCGATTACTCAACGCTTGGCGCTTCTTCGGAGACGTCTGGACGATCGACCAGTTCAACGAAAGCCATCGGTGCATTGTCGCCGACGCGGAAACCCATTTTCAGGATGCGCAGGTAGCCGCCGTTACGCGCTGCGTAACGTGGGCCGAGTTCGGAGAACAGCTTGCCGACGATTTCACGGTCGCGCAGGCGCGAGAATGCCAGGCGCTTATTTGCCAGTGTATCGGTCTTGCCCAGAGTCAGGATAGGCTCGACGACGCGGCGCAGTTCCTTGGCTTTTGGCAGAGTTGTCTTGATGGCTTCGTGGCGCAGCAGGGATACTGTCATGTTGCGCAGCATTGCCAGGCGGTGCGAGGAAGTACGATTCAGTTTACGGAGACCGTGACGGTGACGCATGATATTTCCTTTCAGATTACAGTTTTAATCCAGCTCTTCTATCGGCAGTGTCTAGTTGCCGCGGACCGGTATCGATTAGGTTATTGCCTGTTGCCAGGACTTGTTGCTTCTACTACGGTGCTGCTTGATTCTTTACTGACTTGCTTAGTCTGGCGAGCGATCTCTCAACCGCTCGCCATCATTGCAAAAATTACTTTTCCAGGCCGGCTGGCGGCCAGTTTTCCAGCTTCATGCCCAGGGTCAGACCGCGGGATGCCAGAACTTCCTTGATTTCGTTCAGGGACTTGCGGCCCAGATTCGGCGTCTTCAGCAGTTCATTTTCGCTACGTTGGATCAGATCGCCAATGTAGTAAATGTTTTCGGCCTTCAGGCAGTTTGCCGAACGGACAGTCAGTTCCAGATCGTCGACTGGACGCAGCAGGATAGGATCGACTTGCGGTGCGCGCGATGGAGCTTCGGCAGTCGCTTCGGTACCTTCCAGAGCAGCGAACACGTTCAGTTGATCAACCAGGACGCGCGCCGATTGACGGATCGCTTCTTCCGGTGTGATGACACCGTTGGTTTCGATATTGATGACCAGCTTGTCCAGGTCGGTACGCTGTTCCACACGCGCCGATTCAACAGCGTAGGAAACACGGCGCACTGGCGAGAACGACGCGTCCAGGATGATGCGACCAATGGTCTTGTTTGCATCTTCGGACAGACGGCGAACGTTACCCGGCACATAGCCACGGCCCTTTTCGACCTTGATCTGCATGTCCAGCTTGCCGCCTGCTGTCAGGTTGGCAATCACGTGGTCAGGATTGATCAGCTCAACATCGTGCGGCAGATCGATATCCGATGCCAGCACCACGCCTTCGCCTTCTTTCTTCAGGGTCAGAGTGACTTCGTCGCGGTTATGCAACTTGAAGACCACGCCCTTCAGGTTCAACAGGATATCAACGACGTCTTCTTGCACGCCGTCGAGGGAAGAGTATTCATGTACGACGCCGGCGATGGTGACTTCGGTTGGGGCATAACCGATCATCGACGACAGCAGAACGCGGCGCAGCGCGTTGCCCAGAGTGTGGCCATAACCACGTTCGAACGGCTCCATCACGACTTTTGCGTGACCGGCGCCGAGCGCTTCAACTTCGATAATACGTGGCTTCAACAAACTATTTTGCATGAAATGTCCTTTTCAATACCCTCGGTTCGTTACACCGATAAGGCTGATGGCATGTCGGAAAAATGCCCACCGAGAGGTGGGCACAGGGAAAATCAGGGTACGGATTAACGCGAATACAATTCGACGATCAGCGATTCGTTGACGTCGTTAGCGATTTCGTTACGGTCCGGGGAAGTCTTGTAAGTGCCTTCGAGCTTCTTCGCATCGACGGAAACCCACGATGGGAAACCGGATTGCTCAGCCAGCGACAGCGCTTCAGCGATACGCACTTGCTTCTTGGCCTTTTCGCGAACGGCAACAACGTCGCCTGCCTTGACTTGGTAAGAAGCGATGTTCACGACGATACCGTTAACAGTCAGCGCCTTGTGGGACACCAGCTGACGCGCTTCAGCGCGAGTCGAGCCGAAGCCCATGCGATAAACGACGTTGTCCAGACGCGCTTCCAGCAACTTCAGCAGTGTTTCGCCGGTGTTGCCCTTGCGACGGTCCGCTTCAGCGAAGTAGCGACGGAATTGGCGCTCGAGCACGCCGTAGATACGCTTGACCTTTTGCTTTTCGCGCAATTGGTTGCCGTAGTCCGAAGTGCGAGCACCCGAAGTGCGACCGTGTTGACCTGGCTTGGAATCCAGTTTGCACTTGGAATCCAGCGAGCGGCGTGCGCTCTTCAGGAACAGGTCGGTGCCTTCGCGGCGGGAAAGTTTTGCTTTTGGTCCGATATAACGTGCCACGGTATTTCCTTTATTAAATGACGTTCCAAGACCATCGCTGGCCTGAACGCTAGTTTGATCTGCGTGCTATCAAACAGTGGGCTTAAGAACAAAACCCGCCAAGGTCATTGGCGGGTGATTTCCGACACTTTCGCGTATTCTGCGAAAGCGCAAGATTATACTACAGATTAGATACGACGACGCTTTGGTGGGCGGCAGCCGTTGTGCGGGACCGGAGTCACGTCCTGGATCTGGGTGATCTTGATGCCCAGATTGTTCAGTGCGCGGACAGCCGATTCACGACCTGGACCTGGGCCCTTGATGCGAACTTCCAGATTCTTGATACCGCATTCGATTGCAACCTTGCCGGCAGCTTCAGCAGCGACCTGGGCAGCAAACGGAGTCGATTTACGCGAACCCTTGAAACCGGCACCACCCGAAGTCGCCCAAGACAAAGCATTACCTTGGCGATCAGTGATCGTGATGATGGTATTGTTGAACGAAGCGTGAACGTGAGCGATACCTTCTGCAACGTTCTTCTTAACTTTCTTGCGCACACGTGCTGCTGCGGCGTTATTTGGGGCTTTTGCCATAATTATTTCCTTGATTCCGATAATCGACTAGCGGGTACCGGGATTATTTCTTCAACGATTGAGCAGCCTTGCGCGGACCCTTGCGAGTACGTGCATTGGTGCGGGTACGTTGGCCACGGCAAGGCAAGCCCTTACGGTGACGCATACCACGGTAGCAGCCCAAGTCCATCAAACGCTTGATGTTCATGGACAGTTCGCGACGCAGGTCACCTTCGACGACGAATTTTGCAATTTCGTCACGAAGCTTTTCCAGCTCGTTATCGTCCAGGTCCTTGACCTTTTTGTTGGTCGGAACACCCGTAGCGACACAGATTTCTTCTGCGCGTGGGCGGCCAACACCGTAGATGGCTGTCAAGCCGATAACAGTGTGCTGATGGTTGGGGATGTTCACCCCTGCAATACGTGCCATGCGTTATTCCTCGATCAATAACGTTAAATTAACCTTGGCGCTGTTTATGACGCGGTTCTGTGCAGATAACACGAACTACGCCTTTGCGCTTGATGATCTTGCAGTTG
>Ga0209913_1000313_pt1 | contig 45197 bp, 41 predicted proteins | sample PersoiDNA2013203_FD_185805 | JGI IMG/M metagenome (GOLD analysis project Ga0209913, IMG submission 185805) | Permafrost soil microbial communities from the Arctic, to analyse light accelerated degradation of dissolved organic matter (DOM) -... | ecosystem: Environmental > Terrestrial > Soil >...
TTTTTAATGTAATATTACGTAATACGTAATTAATAATCTTATTTGAGGCAATGATGGCAAGAGCAGGAATTCTTTACTCTGATGTTGTGAGAGCTGCAGAACAAATTCGTCAATCTGGGGAAATGCCAACCGTTGATCGCGTGCGGATAATCCTCGGCAACACCGGTAGCAAAAGCACTATCGCGCCCATGCTTAAGCAATGGAAAGAAGAGCATACTGAAGAAATGGCAACATCTGATTCCGGTCTCCCGCAATCAGTCGTCAATGCAATAAGGGGGGTGTACGAACTCATCAAGACTGAGGCGGAAAACACCATCAAAGAAACGCAAATACACTGCGAGCAGCAGTTAAGCAGCAAAGATAGTCAGCTCATCACCCAATCTGATCAAATTGCCGCACTTGAAGCGGCGAAGCAGTTACTACAGAAACAAGTAACAGAGCAATTAAAGAATAATCAGATGCTTGATCAGCAATTACATCAAAGTAAGCTGAAGGCGTCATCAGCCGAGAGTGACAACCAAGGCATGAAAAATCGATTAGCAGATAATGAAAAACAACTTGACGCGCTACATCACCAACTTCACTCGGCACGCACTCAATTTGAGCACTTCCAAGAAGCGAGTGCCGAGCAGCGGAATGACGATAGGCGCTTATTTGAGGCAAAAATTTCGCGGCTTGAAAATGAATTGCGGCACATTCATACCTTGAACGCCACAAACCAAACTGAAGCCGCGCAGTTAAAAACCGAGATTCACCATCTCGAATCCACGCAAGCAAAAATGAAAGAGATCGCACAAGTACAACTGAATGAATTATCGAATCTCGATACAAGTTATACAAAAACACTTTTTAAGCTCGAAGAAGCTAATCGTATGAATAGCGAGCTATCAATTCAATTACACGCAGCACAACAGAGTCTACAAGAAGCCAAGATTCAACTCGCCGTCTCACTTCAAGCACATGAAAGTATGTCGAAACAACTCGCCTTACTTCAAGAGAAAGACGCAAACGACGAACGAGAGAAGTTATATCTACTCGCGAGTATTCTTCAAAATCAAGAATCTCGAAGCACTACAACCGACAAAATCGACGACAGCACCACGCCACCGCCACAAGCACCTCAACAAACAATCCAAGCGAGATAGTTCGAAGGGCCACCCATTTCGTGCCATCAACAGCTGGGAAATATACTAGTCTCATGACCGATATCAATTGTATGCTGAGTCATATTGATATATATTCTCATTATCATTTAGAATTGCAAAAGCCTCTTAATTTCGCAATTCTTTCTCAACTGGAATTTTAAAAGTCACTATCCATGGATAAGTTATCCACTTGTCAGGCATCCGCAATAACATTAAATCAACTGAAAGTCGGCGACAAAGCAGTGGTCAGTGCCGTTTCATCGCAAAACAGTCAACATGACAGCAGCCTGACAGATATTTCACGGCGACTGAAAGAGCTAGGGTTTGTTCAAGGCGAAGAGTTGACCATATTGCATAAGGGCTACTTTGGCGGAGAGCCGATTGCCGTGCGGATCGGGCAATCGACGTTTGCGTTACGCAACTTTGAAGCAGCCTTAATCAGCGTAACAACGCTTGGACAACATTAATGACAGTCAACACTCTTTTTTCTCCACGCATTGCATTAGTCGGAAACCCTAATTGCGGCAAAACCGCTCTCTTCAACCGCCTTACCGGCGCAAGGCAAAAAGTTGCTAACTATGCAGGCGTAACGATTGAGCGCAAAGAAGGCAAGTTCACGGCCGCCAATGGCAGACAATGGAATGTACTTGATTTGCCCGGCACTTACAGCCTAAGGGCGCTTACTCCTGACGAGAAAATCACCGAAGAAGTCGTCACGGGCGTTCGCGCTAACGAGGCACTACCTGACGCTGTGCTATGTGTTGTCGACGCAACCAATTTAAAACGCGGCTTACGACTCGCACTGGAGCTCAAGGCTCTTAAGATACCTCTCATCCTTGCGGTTAATATGATGGATTTGGCAAAAAAACGCCATATCATTATTGACATTCACACCCTGCAAGCCGAGCTTGGTTTTCCGGTAATTGAAACGATCGCCGTTGACGCAAAGGGCGTGGATAAACTTCTCGAAGAAATGGAAATTTTGGCGCTGAATTTGCCAGAAAATTTGCCCTCTCGCGTTATTGAATTAGATCAACATACACCGGAAGACATTCAAGCAAGTGTCAATGCGATTCTCAAAGCTTGCGTCAAAACGCCGGCGGAGGGCGGCGCTCAGCCATTGCCATTCAGTTTCAGGATCGATAACTATCTCCTACACCCTTTACTTGGTCCAGTAATATTTGCAGTGCTCATGTTTTTAGTGTTCCAAGCAGTCTTTACCTGGGCACAACCGCCAATGGATTTCATTAAAGACGCCATGGATAGTATCGGCGGAAAACTGGAATCATCAATGTCCCCAGGGATGTTACAAGGCTTACTGGTCAAAGGAGTCATTGGGGGAGCAGGTAGCGTTCTGGTGTTCTTACCGCAAATTGTGATTTTGTTCTTCTTCATTTTAGTCATGGAAGACTCAGGTTACCTGCCGCGCGCTGCTTTTTTACTTGATCGAATTATGGGTAAAGTTGGCTTATCAGGTCGCGCATTTATTCCGTTGTTGTCCAGCTTCGCTTGTGCCATTCCTGGGATCATGGCGACACGGACAATTCAAAATCCACGCGACCGATTGGTGACAATCATGATCGCGCCACTCATGACCTGCTCTGCGCGTTTACCTGTGTATGCGCTGATCATTGCGGCGTTCATCCCAGAACGCACTGTTTTAGGCGTTATGAGCTTACAAGGACTAGTGCTATTTATTTTGTATATAGCCGGAATCATCTCTGCCATGCTCGTCGCACTTGTGTTCAAACGGTTATGGGGAAAAGCAGAACAGCATCCATTAATGCTCGAATTGCCAGACTACCGCTGGCCGAATTCTCGTAATTTGCTATTAGGTTTATGGGAACGGATAAAAATTTTTGTGACACGTGTGGGCACTATTATTTTGTCGCTTATGGTGTTGTTATGGTTTTTAAGTAGCGTACCCGGCGCACCGGAAAATGCAACACAACCAGCAATTTACTATAGTTTCGCTGGCTATCTTGGACGGTTACTCGAGTATTTATTTGCACCAATCGGCTTTAACTGGCAGATTTGTATTGCACTTGTCCCTGGATTGGCCGCTCGAGAAGTCGCTGTAGCTGCATTAGGAACGGTCTATGCCTTATCTCAGACTGGAGAAGAATTGAGTCACTCTCTTGAGCCGCTCATCTCGCATTCATGGAGCCTACCAACAGCCCTTTCGTTACTTGCCTGGTACGTGTTCGCGCCACAATGCATCGCCACGCTCAGCGTTGTTAAACGTGAGACAAACACAATGCGTTATCCGGTATTGATGGCAGGTTACCTATTTGGATTAGCCTATGTGGCATCACTGATCACATACCAGGTCGCAAGATTTTTCACAGGAGCATGAAAATGCAAACAGCGATAACCATATCAATTTTAATCTTCGCAGCAATATATTTAGTTTTAAAGTGGATGCCCAATAAACTAAAAGAAAAAATCAGGCTACAACTATTAGCAACACATCCGCAATTAGCAAAATACTTTGAGAGCACAGTTAAAAAATGTGCTTCTTCCTGCTCATCCTCTTGCAATAGTTGCGACGCACAAACAGTTAATAATCGCCAGATAGATGTAAAGCCAATTCACTTCATTCACAGATCATGACTTATCGATCTGCAAAGTGAGGATTTAATATTAATTAACCTATAGCCTGTCTCTCTAAGCTGTTGTATGCTTTTGTCCGATTACCGGAATGCAATTCTGGCTTATAGACAACACTCAAGGTCGCCATAGAACATGCTTAGCTACGTTTACGACAAAACAGAAAAGGGACGCGAAGAGATAGCAACCAGAAAGCATCAGCTTGCCAATAGGCTTCGCACCTTATTAGTAATGGTGGACGGAAAGCAAAATGCAATACAGCTACTTAACAAGCTTGCTTCGATTGGCCTGAATGAAACAAATTTCAGAGAGCTGATTAATCTGGAATTAATTACTGCTGTTACGCCCCCTGAAGCCCCCCCAAAAAAAGCAACGACTGACAATGAGATGTTGACTGTGGCGCCAGATATCGACATAGGCAATCCATTAAACAACTTAGATCTCGCTGAAGAGGAAATTGAGAAGTTGCGGACGGAGCAGTTTCAACTGCTCTATCATTTCTACAATGAAACAATCAAGAGCAACCTCGGTTTGAGGGGTTTTACTTTACAACTAAAAGTAGAACGGGCGAAGAATATTGACGATCTGAAAGCACTAAGGCAACCATATCTCGAAGCAGTTTTAAAGTCAAAAGGTCGGGAAATTGCTCGAGGCTTAAGAGACAAACTTGATCTCTTATTTTACGAAAGTGACAAAGCACGATACGATAGTTTAACAAGAATTACGACATTGGATGACGAATAGGCATTGTTGACAAAATAAAACCCGGATCTCTCCGGGTTTTATCGTTTTCAAGACAGTTATTATTCAATGCCTTGGCTAGTCAGGTATTCTTCGTAGCTACCACGGAAATCAATAATTTCATTTTCTTTGATTTCCAGAATACGATTTGCCAAAGACGAAACAAACTCGCGGTCATGTGAAACAAATACGAGCGTACCAGCGTATTTCTCTAACGCGATATTCAAGGACTCAATTGATTCCATATCCATGTGATTTGTTGGCTCGTCAAGCAACAACACGTTATGGCGGCCTAGCATCAACTTGCCGTACATCATCCGCCCCTTCTCACCACCCGACAGAACTTTAACTGATTTCTTGACGTCATCACCGCTAAATAGCAAACGGCCAAGAATCGAGCGCACGGCTTGATCATCATCACCCTCTTGGGTCCATTGACCAATCCAGTCCGTCAAATTCTTATCAACGGCAAACTCCTCAGTAGGATCCTGCGGCATGTAACCGGCGTTCGCGTTCTCCGCCCATTTCACATTGCCTTTATCAGCACTCAAGCCAGCGATGTCCGCACCGCCAATGCAGCGCAACAGGGTTGTTTTGCCGATACCGTTAGAACCAATGATCGCAATGCGCTCTCCCGCCTCAACCATCAATTCAACGTTCTTGAATAGAGTGCGATCGTAGGACTTGGAGATACCCTGAACTTCGACAGCAAGGCGGTGTAATTTCTTTTCACCATCGAAACGAACAAATGGATTCTGGCGGCTGGACGGCTTAAAATCTTCGATCTTAATTTTTTCAATTTGCTTAGCACGAGATGTCGCCTGACGCGCTTTTGATTTATTCGCTGAGAAGCGACGAACAAAATCTTGTAATTCAGCGACTTTCTCTTTCGCTTTAGCATTATTTGCTAATTGCTGCGCACGAGCTTGCGACGACGCGAGCATATAATCATCATAATTGCCTGGGTAGATTTTTAGCGTACCGTAATCCATATCAGCCATATGCGTGCAAACCTGATTGAGGAAATGGCGATCATGGGAAATAATAATCATTGTGGAATTACGCTGATTAAGCACATCTTCCAGCCAACGAATAGTATTAATGTCAAGGTTATTGGTCGGTTCGTCGAGCAATAAAATGTCTGGGTTAGAGAACAGTGCCTGCGCCAGCAATACCCGCAGTTTCCAGCCAGGTGCCACTGCGCTCATTGTGCCTTGATGCTGCTCGGTAGGAATGCCCACGCCCAGCAACAACTCACCCGCCCGCGCCTCAGCAGTATAGCCATCGTATTCAGCAAATTTAGCCTCAAGATCGGCGGCCTTCATATAATCGTCGTCCGTCGCCTCTGGATTTGCGTAGATCGCATCACGCTCAGCCATTGCCGCCCACATTTCAGTGTGCCCCATCATAACAACGTCCAAGACACGCATATCTTCGAACGCAAACTGATCCTGACGCAACTTACCCAGACGCTCGTTCTGGTCCAGCATGACTGTACCTGAGGATTGGTCAAGATCGCCACCCAGGATTTTCATAAAAGTGGATTTACCACAACCATTGGCACCGATCAGGCCATAGCGGTTGCCTTCGCCAAATTTGACGGAAATATTCTCAAACAGCGGCTTAGGGCCGAACTGCATCGTGATGTTAGCGGTTGATAGCACAGAAAACCTTTTGCGATAATGATATGAATTAACCTTACATTATAACATCGCATCCAGCTAAAACTTTGACGCCCAAAGGCAACTAAGTAAATTTAGATCGCTCTCGCATGGTCAACATTAATGCAATAGGGATAATAAAAATATACTTTTAGTTAAAACCACCATTGAAAGCATCCTATTGATAGTGCTAACTTTTTTCTTGCTCATTAAAAAAGCGATGTTTAACCGTCTTTTTTCGTTGCGCCCGATAGATACCCGTATCGCCAGAGAATAGATAACTCATGACACAGGCCACCGCAGCAAACACCGCTACATCAGCACCAAAAAGCTCTATTGCCATAAAAGTCGAGGCGATTGGGGTATTTGCCGCACCTGCAAACACGGCGACAAATCCTAATCCAGCAAGGAATGCAAAAGGTAAATTCAACATCGCTGCTAAGGCATTACCTAAAGTTGCGCCGATATAAAAAAGAGGCGTCACCTCCCCTCCCTTAAAACCCGAACCCAGAGACGCAATAGTAAATATGGCCTTCCAAGCAAAATCATCACTTTGCACTGGATGCAAGAACGCCTCAACAATCCCCGGAATTCCAAGGCCAATGTAGCGCTCAGCCCCTAACGCATAAACTGCGGCCGCAATTACTACCCCACCCAAAAGTGGTCGGAATGGTGCGTAGCGTACTTTGACCTTCATCCACGCACTCAAGCGGTGCGTAGCGCCAGCAAATACGCGGCCAGCGAGACCGAAAACTGCCCCAGCCAGAATAATTACCAGAAAAATCGAAAACGAAAATGCAGGAATCACACCAATATGATAAGTGGTATGGTGAACACCTAGTAACAGCCCCACCCTGTCTGCAACAATCGCCGCCACAAGACACGGCAGAAGCGAATCAAAGCGTAAACGCCCAACGGACAAAACCTCAAGCCCAAAGATTGCCCCTGCCAAAGGAGTGCCAAATACCGAAGCGAAACCAGCACTGATGCCTGCCATTAATAAAATTCGTCGGTCTTGTCGTTTTAATTTAAAGAGATGGGTAAGTTGATCCGCTAAAGCCCCGCCCATTTGGACCGCTGTTCCTTCACGTCCAACGGAGGCGCCGAAAAGGTGTGAAATAAGGGTTCCTGCCAGCACCAAAGGCGCCATGCGCAACGGAATGACCTTTTGAGGGTCATGAATTTCGTCGATTAGCAAATTATTTCCTGCCTCGACACGCGCACCAAAACGGAGATATAGCCATCCGACAAAAAAACCAGCCAGCGGAAGCAGTAAAATCAATTCTTGATGCGCAATACGTGTTGTCGTTACCCATTCAAGTGCAAATAAAAAAAATGCAGATGCTGTACCCGCGAGTAATGCAACAATCGCAGCGAGAGGCAGCCATTTAATTAAATACATCACCAGTAGATGGCGATCGACATCTTCTGAATTTTCCATTTACACCCAATCAGCAATGGCACATATTAGCGCGACATAATGTGAAATTTAACGAAGAACAGAGCCTAACTTTACGGCAACTGACAGCAGTAACGCCAACTCATTTCCAATAAAGACATTTTTTGCGAAAGCTTCTGAGTCGACAATACCAACTAGCTCGCCATCATCAGAAAATAACGGCAAACAGGCTTCCGATTGCACTTTAGGATCACAGGTGTAATATTCCCCACCAGCAGACAAATAGAGGCCAACATCATTAATAATCCGCGCCTTACCGGATAGGCCAACAGTGCTGTTATTGCTCATCGCAGCAAACGCTTGCGTCAAAGGAAACTCTGCGCGAGATGGTGCACCGTAATAAGCCAACTTAACGAGGACTGTGTCACCCGCTTGGTTAATACGCTTCTGGTACACACCAAACCATTGGCTACCGCTGGATTTTTGGTAAAAATCAACAATCGCAGTGACCTGCTTCAGAAGCTTGGCGTTGAATTCGGACATCCCACCCAATATCGCCGTTAAATCATAGGGTTGTTCTGATAGTTGATCAAACAACGAGCAAGATCCGCCTTCACCCAACTCTGGCACTTGATATTGCCATTTAATCTCAGCATGAGAATTATCATTCATCGTAGAAAGTTCACGCTGATAATCTTCAATCACTGAAAAAAAATTGCTTGGCAAATCAACAAGCTCAACGCCACTCAGATAAATATACTGGTCAATTAACATAAAACATCCGACTATAAAAATGCCAACGAGTTTAGCAGAACCACGGTACGCCGTCAGGCAAAAGCAACCAAGTTCGGTGAGAGATAATGACGTGCTGCTACCTGCCTACATTCCTTTCAATGATGCTGAGGTCTACGATCACGTGCGGAAACACGGCTGAAATAAAAAACGCAGCTCAGAGACTGAGCTGCGTTAAAACGAACGGTGAAATGCTTGGGTGAATCAGTTGAAGGTTCTTCCTTCTTCTGCCAATTTTGCCAGGAGTGGCGCAGGCTTCCACGCATCTCCATGACGACCCTTGGCATATTTAGCCATTGCCATGACCACGTTAGGCAAGCCAACAGTGTCCGCATAGAACATTGGACCACCTGTATGAAGTGGAAAACCGTAGCCCGTCAGATAAACCATATCGATATCTGATGCACGAGTTGCAATGCCTTCTTCTAGAATATAAGCAGCTTCATTCACCAACGCATATATGAGGCGCTCGACAATTTCCTGGTCAGAAATTTTTCGGCGTTCAATACCCAGATCGGCAGAATGCTTAACGATCATGTCATTGACGATAGCTGATGGATATGCTTTGCGATCGCCTGGTTTATAGTCATACCAGCCAGCGCCTGTTTTTTGACCGAAACGCCCCAACTCGCACAACAGATCTGCAGTTTTGGAGTAGGTAATATGTGGTTTTTCTACGTAACGACGTTTACGGATATACCAACCAATATCATTCCCTGCCAAATCACCCATACGGAATGGTCCCATCGCAAAGCCAAGTTTTTCAACAGCTTTATCGACTTGCTCAGGAGTGCAACCTTCTTCCAACAAGAAACCAGCCTGACGACTGTACTGTTCAATCATGCGATTACCAATGAAGCCGTCGCAAACACCAGAGACAACACCTGTCTTTTTGATCTTCTTGGAAATACCCAACACTGTTGCGAGAACATCGTTCGCCGTCTTTTTGCCACGTACGATCTCTAATAGCTTCATCACATTAGCTGGACTAAAGAAATGTGTTCCGACGACATCTTGTGGACGTTTTGTGAAGTCTGCAATTTGATCAACGTCTAAGGTAGATGTATTGGAGGCTAGAATTGCACCAGGCTTCATGACTTCATCAAGCTTTTTGAAAACTTGCTCCTTCACACCCATGTCTTCAAATACAGCCTCAATAACTAAATCTGCCTGTCCGATTTCTTCATAAGACAATGTGCCAGTGATTAACGACACGCGCTGCTCAAATTTTTCTTGCGTCAGTTTGCCTTTTTTGAAGGTATTTTCGTAATTTTTACGAATTGTCGCCAGACCTTTGTCTAACGCTTCCTGTTTCATTTCCAGAATTTTGACAGGGATACCCGCATTAGCAAAGTTCATCGCAATTCCGCCGCCCATCGTACCAGCACCGATCACAGCAACTAACTTGACTGGGCGTACTGGCGTATCGTCAGGTACATCCGGTAATTTGCTTGCTGCACGCTCACCAAAAAAAGCGTGACGCAGTGCTTTGGATTCGGTTGACTGAACCAGCTCAAGGAACAACTCGCGCTCAATTTTCATGCCGTCATCGAATTTCTTCGTCACCGAAGCGGCAACAGCCTCAACGCATTTCAACGGCGCTGGGAACGGTCCAGACATAGCGCGTACTGTGTTACGTGAGAATTGCAAAAAGGCTTCGTAGTTCGGATAATCAATCTTGATGTCACGCACTTTTGGTAATGGACGTACGCTAGCTACTTTATTTGCAAAAGCTGTCGCCGCTTGCATCAAATCACCTTCAGCGATCTCGTTAAACAAGGCTGTCTTTGCCAGTTTCTCGGACGCAATTGGCGTTCCTGATACGATCATATTGAGCGCCAACTCGAGGCCAACGACTCGAGGTAAGCGCTGGGTACCGCCAGCGCCAGGCAAAATACCCAATTTAACTTCTGGCAATGCGATTTGCGCTCCAGCGCTCGCAACGCGGTAGTGACAGCCAAGCGCCAACTCAAGTCCACCGCCCATGCAAACGCTATGAATCGCAGCGATCACCGGCTTTTCTGAGGACTCAATGACATTGATCACAGTATGTAAGCTAGGCTCAGCGAAGGCTTTCGGTGAGTTAAATTCTTTAATATCAGCACCACCAGAGAAAGCTTTCCCTGCACCAGTAATGATAATAGCGGTAATGGCACTGTCGTTTAACGCCAGCTTCATGCCTTCAACAATGGCATGTCTGGTGGCAAAACCTAATCCATTGACCGGTGGATTATTTAGGGTAATGAAAGCTATATTACCCTCTGCTTTGTATTCTGCGCTCATGTCTCTTCCTAAGGTTTGATTACGATTGAACTACTTAGTTAGTTTATTCACTGATCGGTGTCAGATCATTACGTTGCATTGTGTGTAGCTGCGTATTGTCATAGCAATCACGACGAGGTGGAGTTTCCACATCAAGTTTTACTATAACCTAAAATAGTACGATCGTATTATTTTATTTGAAAAAAGTGGGTAAATAATGAAAACTTACCCAACAATGTCGCTGAAAGCGATCACCATGTAGCTTTGCCATTGATAAACATCGCAAGCTGAATTAGCCTTACGACGTTCTCCTTAGACAAAAAATGGACTATACCTCCAGCCATTCCTGCCGTATTTTAGTATTGGCCATCAATTCCTCTGGTGTGCCTTCAAAAACAATGCTGCCATGCCCCATCACGTAGACCCGCTGCGAGATTTGCAAAGCAATCGCCAGTTTTTGCTCTACCAACAGCACGGAAATACCCCTCCGGCGTAATTCTTCCAAATAATCCGCCACCAATTGCACGATCATTGGCGCCAAACCTTCTGTCGGCTCATCAATCATGATCAGATCAGGGTCGCCCATCAGCGTTCGGCACAGGGTTAGCATCTGCTGCTCGCCGCCCGACATCACACCAGCCATGGTATTGCGACGTTCTCTCAGGCGTGGAAACATCTGATACATATCATCAATTGACCAACGTGAAGGCAAAGACTTGTCGCGCCCAGACTTTTCCCCTAAGAGCAGATTTTGCTCAACAGTTAGCGTCGGGAAGATATCGCGATTCTCTGGAACATAACCAATCCCTTTATACGCCACTTGATAAGCTTTCAAGCCGGCGATCTGTTCAGACTTAAATCGGATTGAACCTTGTGTCTGCACCTGCCCCATGATCGCCTTAACGGTCGTAGAGCGACCAACACCGTTGCGCCCCAGCAAACTGACAATTTCTTTATCATGTACTTGCAGGTTGACGCCATGCAAAACATGACTCTTACCATAAAAGGCATGCAAATCCTGGACATCGAGAAGGATAGTCATGCTGCATTCTCCACCGGTGCATGCCCACCAAGATAGGCATCTTTTACCGCTTGGTTGTGACGAATATTCTGAGGAGTATCACAAGCGATCACCTCTCCGTACACCACAACGGCGATTTTATCTGCCAATCCAAACACCACACTCATATCATGTTCCACCATTAGTAAGGTCTTGTTGACCGTCATTTTCCGAATCAACTCAACCGCTGCGTCAGACTCTGAGCGACTCATCCCCGCAGTAGGCTCGTCTAACAAAATTACTTCGGCGCCACCTGCTACCGTAATACCGATTTCCAGCGCACGCTGTTCGGCATAAGTGAGCAAACCAGCAGTTACATCCCTCCGTGCGTAGAGCCCGATCTCTTCCATAATTGCCAAGGCTCTTTCGTGCACATCCTTAAGACCATTGAGTCGATGCCAGAAAGAATATTGGTAGCCAAGCGACCATAAGACTGCACAACGCAGGTTTTCGTAGACACTAAGACGGTGAAAGATATTCGTAATCTGGAAGCTACGAGACAACCCCCGACGATTAATTTCATAGGGTTGCAGCCCTCTAATACTCGCATCATTAAGTAAAATATCTCCGGAACTAATGCCAAATCGGCCAGAAATCAAATTAAACAACGTAGATTTACCAGCGCCATTTGGACCGATGATGGCGACTCGCTCACCTTTTGTTACTTGCAAATTCGCGCCACGAATAATCTCTGCTGAACCGAAGCTTTTACGGACATCTTTTAATTCAAGCGAAAACTGACTCATTCGTATCCCTTTAAAATGGCTGACTCGATCTCAGAGACTGCGCTGTTCCATACAGACGTAAAAGCAGCCCTAGACACAGAAAAAATTCCAATTCCTGCAAGGCAAAGTGCGCCCGCAATGAGCCACGAACTATTGGCCAGACAATTAAACGCTATACCAAAGAGAGTGACCTCTGGCCCTTGATCCAAACCGAGAGAGCGTTGATAAAGCATTTCAATCGATAACACCAATCCTGAAAAAATGAGCAAACCAGATAAAATCATTTTCCAGAGCGAAGGCCAAATCTGGCGCAGCTTTCCAAACTTAACCATACGATAGTTAGCCACCCAAATACCTGCTAATCCACCTGGCGCATACATCACGATCAGAATAAAAAATATCCCCAGATATAATTGCCACGCTTTAGTAAAGTCCGACAACATCACGGTCAGAAATACGCCAACGACTGCGCCGATCAACGGGCCAAAAAAGTACCCAATACCGCCAATAAAACTAAAGAGCAGAACCGCACCGGAACGTATCGCACTGACATTTTCAGCCGTAACGATTTCAAAATTGATCGCCGATAATCCACCAGCGATACCAGCGAAAAATGCCGACAAAATTAGCGTCAGATAGCGTACCCATTGGGTGTCGTAACCAATAAACTCTGCCCGTTCAGGATTATCTCTGACCGCATTAATCATCCGACCCAGTGGCGTATGCGTAAAAGCAAACATCGCAATGGTGCAAATGAACAACCAGAATGCAATCAGATAATAGACTTCTATCTGCGGCCCATAGGTAATCCCAAAGAATGCCTTACCGATAACACGATTAGTCGAAATACCACCCTCACCCCCAAAGAATTTAGGGAACATCAACGATGATGCAAACACCAACTCAACCATACCAAGCGTAATCATGGAAAAAGTGGTGCCGGATTTTTTTGTCGTCACATAACCAAAAAGAACGCCAAAAAACATGCCTGCTATTCCGCCAACCAGTGGAATCAGGGTTACTGGAATAGAAAAGCTTCCATCAGCAGCGAGGTTCATCGCATGAATGGCAAAAAATGCACCTAAGCCTGAATACACTGCATGGCCAAAAGAAAGCATCCCTCCCTGTCCTAGCAGCATATTGAACGACAGCCCAAAAATCATCAATGTGCCTATCTGCGATAGCAAGGATAAGGACGCGCCCTGATGAAAAATTTTTGGAGCAATGATCAGCAAAACAGCAAACGCTGACCAAGTTACCCATCTGCTCGCAGATGATCGGTTTACAATTTGATTGGTTTTCATTCCTTATCCCTCCCTCGTTCCTAACAAGCCACGCGGTCTGAATATCAGAATCAATACCAGCAAAAAATACGGCATCACGGGGGCAATTTGTGAAATAGTTAAACTAAACAACGCGTAAAGCGGAGAACTGACATTCATTACAACACCAACCATCTGTAAAACAGTCGATAAAGAATAGTCCAACGCAACTGCAAACGTCTGCAAAATGCCAATCAGCAGCGAAGCCACAAATGCGCCTGCTAGCGAACCCATCCCGCCAACAACGACCACAACAAAGATAATGCTTCCTAGTGTTGCCGCCATGCCGGGTTCCGTCACAAAGGCGTTGCCGCCTACGACACCAGCAAGGCCGGCTAACGCACAACCACCACCAAACACAAGCATAAAGACCCGTGGGACATTGTGACCCAGTGCTTCTACAGCATCTGGGTGAGTCAGTGCTGCCTGAATAATCAGTCCTATTCTTGTTTTGGTCAGCAAGAGGTAGATTGAAATCAGCATTGCTACTGCCACCAACATAATAAATCCGCGATAGATGGGGAATGTCGTGGTGTAGAGCGTGAATAGGGGCCCATCGAGACTCGCGGGAATTGGATAAGGAATGCTTGCCCTGCCCCAAATCAACTGGACAACTTCAACAATCACATACGAAAGTCCAAAGGTAAATAGCAGTTCGGGAATATGCCCATATTTATGAACGGTCCTGAGTCCATAGCGCTCCACTAACGCTCCAAGGACACCAACCAGCAAGGGTGCCGCAACGAGCGCAGTCCAAAATCCGAAATGAGCACTCAGCATGGCTGCAAAGTAGGCACCGATCATATAAAAACTGGCATGCGCAAAGTTAAGCACACCCATCATGCTAAAGATCAGCGTCAGACCAGAAGAGAGCATGAATAATAACAAACCATAGCTCACACCATTGAGCAAGGTAATCAGTGTAAATTCCAAAATGAATATTCCTTTTTTGTCAGGACATTTGCGTCAGTTTCCTGGCAATGTGCACGCTACACTTTATGTTCATGCTGCCGAAAATAGACTTACTAGAAACAAAACTTTCGCAAACGCCCTATGAAGAAAACAAATGCACGACCGTACTAATTTTAAAAATAAAAAAGAGCAGCATCTGAACCGATCAGAGCCACTCTTTGAAAAATTATCCAGGTCTCTTCATTTGGCAAGACGAAGGTTGAGATGCAACGTAAGAATCAATCTTCACGTCCGTTCTCCAACCCAAGCCCGTATTTTCCTGATCAAACAACACATCTTTACCATTTGTTTTAACCCAGGTAGCGATGTATAGCGGTTGCTGCAACTGGTGATCCATTTTACGCATGCTCACGTCACCATTGAGGCTCTTAAAGTTAGCACCTTCGAGTGCAAAAGCAACTTTGACCGGATCCACTGATTTCGTTTGCTTTACCGCCTGTGCCATCGCAGTCAAAATGGAATAAGTTGCCATGGAATAATAATCGTCCTTGTACTTGGTCTTAAATCCCTGAACGATATCTTTACCAACAAACCCTTCGTTATTGGTATTCCAATAGGCGACGTATTTCACTTTATCCATACCCGCAGCGCCCATGGCTGTTGGTACACCAGTCGTTGATCCGTAATAGGTGAAGAAGTTCGCCTTCAGATCTGCATCTTTAGCTGCCTTGATGAGCAAAGCTAAATCAGCGCCCCAGTTACCGGTGATAACAGTATCTGCGCCAGACGCCTTAATCTTTGCTATATACGGAGAAAAATCTTTTACCTGGCCAATCGGATGCAAGTCATCCCCGACGATCTGAATATCAGGCCGCTTTCTGCCAAGATATTCTTTAGCTGCTCTTGTGACCTGGTGACCAAATGAGTAATTTTGACCAATGATGTAGACTTTTTTGATATTTTTATCGTTTGCAAGATAGCTGGTCAGTGCTTCCATCTTCATGTCTGAATTGGCATCAAACCTGAAGTGCCAGAAGCTACACTTGCTATTGGTCATATCTGGATCGACTGCCGCATGATTCAAAAATACGATTTCTTTTCCAGGATTGCGCTCATTGTATTTATTGACCGCATCCAATAATGCAAGCCCCACCCCTGAACCATTGCCTTGTGTAATATAACGGTACCCCTTATCAATAACTGCTTTCAGGACATTCAGTGACTCCTGAGGGCTGCCTTTATTATCAAACCCATCGACTTCAAAGGTATTGTTGCCTGCCCATTTCTCGGCGTTGGCTTTGGCTGCGATGAATTGAAACGAGTTCAGAATATTTTGTCCAACTGGCGCAAATGGACCAGATAAAGGATCAATGTAAGCAATTTTGATAGTCTCTGCCCCAGCAAGCGGAGCAACGATAGTAAAGGCGACTGCAACGACGGATGCACGTAGTGGGAATTTCATTTGTCTCTCTCCAATTATTTTTTTGTGGAAATCTGTACTTACCCTACCGAACTACTTGAAACCTAAAATGATGCTGACCTGTTGGAATAACTTTTTTTTTGAATTTCTGACTAGTCCTTCGCATTGAATGTCTGAAAAAATGGCACCAGAAAAAACGTATCTGACTGGGGCCGCTCTCATTACATGTGCAACGAAACTGCTTATGCCGTTGGTAACTGATGATCTTTAAACTGATCTCTTAATTTATTTTTTAAAATTTTTCCAGTGGCACCAACCGGCAACGCCTCGATAAAGACGATGTCATCAGGCGTCCACCATTTGGCAACTCTACCCTCAAAATACGCAAGAAGCTCCTCTTTTGACACCTCAGCACCTGGCTTTTTGACGACTAACAACAGTGGACGCTCATCCCATTTAGGATGAAATACACCAATACAAGCTGCTTGTAATACGGCTGGGTGGGATACGGCTACATTTTCAAGATCTATCGAACCGATCCACTCGCCGCCGGACTTAATCACATCCTTGCTGCGGTCAGTAATCTGCATATACCCATCAGTATCAATCGTCGCAACGTCACCAGTTGGGAACCAGCCATCTTGAAGCACATCACCACCTTCAGCTTTGTAATACGAGGCAATGATCCATGGCCCCTTCACTAACAAATTACCATAAGTCTTCCCATCCCATGGCAACTCATTGCCAGCATCATCGACAATTTTCATGTCGACGCCGTAAAGTACATGGCCCTGCTTTGCCAGGATTACTTCTTTCTCATCTTCACTCAGGTCACTGTGCCGAGATAGCAGCGTACTAGCGGTACCTAGCGGCGACATTTCTGTCATGCCCCACGCATGGACGACTTCAACGCCGTAGGTCCGGCGCAGGGTACGCATCATTGCTGGTGGACAGGCTGAACCACCAATCACCGTGCGTTTAAAACTGGAAAATTTCAAATTATTTTGTGCCACATAAGTCAGTAGGCCCAACCAGACCGTTGGAACACCTGCGGAGAATGTCACCTTTTCTTGCTCAAACAATTCATAGAGTGACTTACCATCAAGATGAGGACCAGGAAAAACTAATTTCGCGCCGGTCAATGGAGCAGAATATGGCAACCCCCATGCGTTCACATGAAACATTGGCACAACCGGCAAGATAGAATCACGAGCAGAAACATTCAGACCATCAGGCAATGCAGAAGCATAAGAATGCAAGATCGTTGAACGATGAGAATACAGCGCACCTTTAGGATGACCTGTTGTGCCGGAGGTGTAGCACAAACTGGAAGCGGAGTTCTCGTCAAACTCAGGCCAGACAAATTCGTCAGAATTCTCTGCAATTAAATCTTCATAGCACCAAAGATTTTTTATACCACTGTCAGATGGCAAACGATCATGGTCACACATCATAATAAACGCCTTGACGTTCGGACAATGAGGAGCAATCGCCTGAATGATGGGCAAGAAGGTGATATCAAAGAACAGATATTGATCGTCAGCGTGATTGACAATGTACTCAATCTGCTCTGGATGTAGACGAGGATTGACTGTATGCAGCACGGCGCCAGAACCTGAGACAGCATAATATATTTCCAAGTGGCGATAGCCGTTCCAAGCAAGCGTTGCAATTCTGTCGCCCAGCTTGATTTCTAATTTTTTTAATGCATTCGCTAAACGTTTTGCGCGTCGATGACATTCTGAATAGTTATACCGATGTATATCACCTTCAACACGACGAGATACAATTTCATTTTTGCCAAAATAGCGATCTGCATGTTCAATAATGCTGGAGATCAGCATAGGTTTGTTCATCATCTGACCTAACACCGGACTCATTGCATAACCTGACATGTGCGCTCCTTAAATATTTACTTGAAGAAATGATTTACTTGTGTTGCTCTATAGCCAACGCAACCGCTAAATTAGAGTAGTTAGTCGATTTTTGTACGACCGTTCTAATTCGTCAATCACTATTTCTACCGCGACGCATCATTTACACTGCAAATTTCAACTATTAACTAACAATTCGTAGGTAATTCAAGGACCTTCAATCTGCTGCGTTGCGCAAAAAACATTAAAGAAAGTTCTCTTATTTGTCACACACGAACAAAATAAAGGTAAAAAATAAGGGCCAAACGATATTGATTACGTTTGGCCCTTATGTTGTGCATCTGATATTAATGATGCAAATAAACAAAACTATTTATACACGTTTAGGTCTTAAATTAGTGCCTGCACCCGTCACTGGTGCACCAGATTCAAGAATAAAGTTCGCATCTTTATCTGTTCCGAGTGCGGCGACGAGATACGGCATTACCTCTTTCAAGGTCGCCATCAACGTCCATGGTGGATTTAAAATAAACATACCACTGCTACACAAACCAAATCCATCCGGCGTCGGACCACTGATCGACAAAGTTACATTCAACCAATCTTTGCTCGGGAGACGTTTTAGCTTCTCAGGTAATTGTCGTGATTCTTGTCGATTTAATACCGGATACCAAACCGCATACGTTCCTGTCGGGAAACGTTTAAGAGCGTCCTCAAGAGCGACTTTCACACGACGGTAATCATCTTTGACTTCATATGGTGGATCAATCAAGACCAACCCACGGCGCGATGGTGGCGGCAAAAGTGCTTTCAGACTCTCAAAACCATCAGCATCAGAAATGATGACTCTTTTACCACGTACGGTAGGACGTTGCCCCTGCTCCGCCGCATGTGCATCCAACTTCCTGAAGTTTTCACTCAGAATTTTAATTTCACTTGAATGCAACTCAAACAAGCGTAAGCGATCCTGGTCCCGCATTATTTTATCTGCACAGTAAGGCGAACCTGGGTAATAACGCATCTTACCGCTTGGATTCAACGCTTTGACCAAATCGAGATATTCCGCAAGCGCGGGAGGCAGATCCTTTTTATCCCACAAAGGTGCAATACCCGTTTCAAATTCAGCATTTTTACTTGCATAGCCACTATCAAGCGAATACAAGCCTGCACCCGAGTGCGTGTCCACGTAAGTGTATGCAGCATCTTTTTGATTCATGTACTGCAACAACTGAATTAGCACAAAGTGTTTGAGCACGTCGGCGTGATTGCCGGCATGGAAGCCATGGCGATAGCTGAGCATGATGAAATTCCTATAAAAATGAAAGGCAACTTGCCATCGCAAGTTGCCAACGTAATGGTAAAGATCCATAGAGAGCATCAGGCACAACTGTGGAACAGGATGGCAGGCTTCTTGCCTCGCTGTCTTCACATAATAATAGCGCTGATGAGCAACCTATTTCTTATTATGTATAAATCAAACTTAATCGATGCGTTTCCCGAGGATAATTAAATCCCGTTCGATGCCATCCAATGTGGCAACACGAGGCATGTTTGCCCACGTTGTAAAATCGAATGCTTCGAATAACTTGAGACTTGGGGTGTTATGACCAAAAATAAAACCCAACAAGGTATGCACTCCAATTTTTGGCGCATGTTCAATGGCCAGCGTCAGGAATCGCCGACCCAGCCCCTGTCCACGCGCATCCTCGTGCAGATAAATGGATAATTCTGCGGTGCCAGCATAGGCAGGACGACCATAAAAATTAGAAAAGGACAGCCAACCCGTGATTTTACCATTAGATTCGCTCACCCAAAGCGGTCGACGCTCCGGTGTGTGCTCATTAAACCAGGCGTGTCTTGATTCAACGGAAACAGGCTCAGTGTCTGCAGTAACCTGACGGGATGCGATTGTTGAATTATAAATTGCAACAATTTGTGGTAAGTCGTCGAATCTAGCGATTCGGTAAGAAAAATCGTGTGCCATTGTATCTTAAATTGTATGTGTTGCCCTGCTAGAGCGCAATGCAGTTCCCAGTGCTTCTTCAACCCTTAAACGTATGCGCTTACCGCTTTCGTCGTCGGGAAAATGCACTCCAATACCCTGTGTTTTATTATTACCTGCACCAGCTGGCGTAATCCAAGCAACTTTACCCGCGATAGGATATTTAGCAGGATCATCAAGTAACGTGAGAATCAGATAAATCTCCTCACCCAAACGATAACTCTTGTTGGTTGGGACAAAAATACCGCCATTCTTTAAATATGGCATATAGGCAGCAAACAAGGCTGCTTTTTCTTTAATCGCCAACGATAAAACCGACGGACGATTTGGTGCATTAGTGATACCTGAATCTGATGATAAATCGGACATTTTGTGTTTCCGCGGGGTTATGCAAAGAGTGCAGAATACTCTAGCAACATATCTTCTAAAAATAACTTGGCCGACAATGGATGACTCGCAATTGCCTGACGCTCATTCGTATTTTTAATAATTCTCAACAAAGAATTCATATCAACACGAACAGCTAATGCCTTTATTTCTCGTTCATAGCGAGGATAATACCGGATTCTTGCTGCTTGTTTATAAGAAAATAGATCGTATAACCAACGCTGCATCCATGCGACGGTCGTTATTATTTCCATTTTCTGCATTTTATCCGCCAATTTAAGGCTAGCATCTGCACTAGGCTTACTCAACTGGCGCAGAAAATCATCCAACTCACCGCGATTGTCCGATTGAGACATATCTAAAGCAGCCAGTGGTGCGCCGCCCTGCTGCGCAAGCCATACATCGGGGTCTTTTACCCCCTGTGCCTGCAACCAGGCAAGCGCCTGATCACGTTCTGGCATCGCGAGCGCAAATTTATGACACCGTGACAAAATCGTTGGCAGCAGCTTGTCCAGACTATTGCTGACCAAAATAAAAACAGTATTAGCACTAGGTTCTTCGAGGGACTTTAACAGTGCGTTTGCGGCTGGAATATTCAATGCTTCAGCAGGATATAGCACGATGACCCGGCGACCTTGGCGGTGCGTTGATATATTCATGAAATCGGAAAGACCACGGATCTGATTAATCACAATTTCTTTTGATGGCGCCTTACTTGCCTTACTTGTTTTCGTTGCTGCCTCAACATCTGCCTCTACGGAGGAAGCATCCTCTTCATCAAGCAGTTCGGGACGCACCCGACGGTAGTCAGGATGGCTGTATTGTAAAAACCAACCGCAGGACCCACAAGCCTGACACGCATGTCCATGCGCATCAGGTCGCTCACATAACAGCGATTGCGCCATGTGTTCTGCAAAAAGTGATTTACCTATTCCCTGCGGGCCATATAGTAAAAAGGCATGAGGCATACGATCACGCAGTGACTGAAAATAGTCCCATGCTGAAGTTTGCCAGGCAAATAAAGGATTACTCATCACGATGCCAATGCGTTGGTTAGCAATTCATCGATCAACACATCAAGTTCTTTACGAATGATCTCAATACTTTGCGTCGAATCAATAATCCGAAAACGTTGAGGAAATTCAGCGGCACGCCTTAAATACTCAGTGCGAGTATCAAAGAAAAATTCTGCTTTTTCTCGCTCGAATTTATCCAGTTGTCGGGTTGCATCGAGGCGTGCTCTCGCTACGTCCAGTGGCACGTCAAATAACAATGTCAGATCAGGTTGCAGATGAGGATGCACCCATTGCTCCAAAATACTCAACTTCTCGATTGACAGGTGACGCCCTCCTCCTTGGTAGGCGAAGCTTGCGTCAGTGAAGCGATCAGAAATAACCCAGTCACCACGCGACAATGCTGGTTCGATCAGTTGTGCTATGTGTTCTCGGCGAACTGCAAACATTAACAGCGCTTCAGTTTCCAGATGCATTTTCTGTTGCAACAGGACTTCGCGCAAGGTTTCACCAAGTGGCGTTCCACCAGGTTCACGAGAACAAACTACTTGTACCTGATGCGCTACCAAAGCCGCCTGCAAACGTTGAGCAACATAGGCGATGTGAGTTGATTTTCCGGCGCCGTCAATGCCTTCAAAGCTGATAAATTTTGCTGTAGGTTTCATACTTATCTTTGTTCAATACTCTTTTAGCGTTGATACTTATTGACTGCGCGATTGTGATCATTCAGATTATCTGAGAAAACGCTTGTACCGTCACCTCGAGCCACAAAATAGAGCGCATCGCTTTTTGCAGGATTTAACGCGGCCATCAAGGAGGCAAGTCCCGGCAACGCAATCGGTGTCGGGGGTAAGCCGGCGCGAGTGTATGTGTTGTAAGGTGTATCCGCCAACAAATCCTTTTTGTGAATTTTTCCTTGATAGCGTTCGCCCAGTCCATAAATTACGGTCGGATCTGTTTGTAGCAACATACCAGTCCTCAAACGATTCGTAAAAACCGCAGAAATCATCGAACGCTCTGCTTTTTGTCCAGTTTCTTTTTCGATAATTGAGGCCATAATTAGCGCTTCGTAGCTATTTTTATATGGTAGACCTTCAGCGCGACTTTGCCATGCCTCATTCAATTTTTTCACTTGAGCAACATAGGCTTGCTGAAACACCTGTAAATCGCTACTACCCTTCGGAAATAAATAAGTATCCGGAAAAAAAAGACCTTCGGGCGTATTTTTTTCCGAGTTGATTTTCTTCATTAATTCGGCATCTGACAGAAGTTTTGTATCATGCTTGATATCGGGATTGCTATCAACGGCCTTTCGCATTTGCGCAAAGGTCCACCCTTCAATAACGACTACTGCCCCCTGCGAAAATTCGCCGTTCACAATTTTATCCAGCAATTGATATGGCGTCTTCTCGGGTAAAAGCTCGTAGGAACCAGCCTTTAATTTGTTAGCTTTCCCCGTTGCACGCGCCAATAGCTCGAAAAAAAATGCCGGAGCAGGCACTCCAGCCTCCTGAATCTGCCGGCTTGCACTTCGGACGCTGCTCCCTGGCTTAATCGTGAAATCAACTGGTTTGCCATCCGTGTCCAATGGCTGACCTGCCCAATAGAAGAGGCCGCTGATACTCGCAATGGCGAATAAGACTAACAATATAATAAAATTTCTAATCAGACTCATAGCCTAAGGTGTTTTTTTGTTTTTTAGGTTTGGGGGATTATTTGATATGAGTGAAAGATGTCGCGCTAACAAAATCTTTCAGCCCTTGTTCATCAGATTGTCATCAGCGACGTAGCTATTTGATCTTTCATTAGATAATGCGTAGTTTATCAAGTAAATGATATATTTAGACAATATTGCAAAATAGGAATCAGCGAATTTATTCAGTCGCTACTATAATTCACATCATGCGATGTGAGTCGCCTATTGTAAGGCCATCACGTCACTAAATTAAAGGACTTAGGCAAAACACCGTCCTCGTTGACTAAATATTGTAGTAGTTCAGAGTTAATTGCTTATTTTCAGAGCAAGCGAACAATGAATATTTGCTATAAGCTTAAGCCAAGGAAGTTAAATAGGAGCTTATGCATAAGTATCCCTCCGTTGCGCGTCACTGTAGCGCGGGTGACGCTACCCTCGAGGCGACATTGTGTAAGTCGTATGAATAGAAAGTTTCTCAAGCTATGTCACAAGTAATGATTGAACAAGATCAAATGCCAGGATTTGTAGAGTCACTGAATGGTCTGCCCTCAGTATGGAATACGCCTTTTTTTGAAACTGGCTACGTCACTGCGCTAGCACAAGGTGGCCTTATGCTTGTTACAGGTGAAGATGCAGCAACGTTTTTACATAACCAACTAAGCAACGATGTTGAACACCTCACCTCCGAGGTTGCACGCCGCGCAGCGTATTGCACAGCAAAAGGTCGTATGTTGGCAAGTTTACTGTATTGGAAAACGGACGAAGGCATTGTCGTTCAGCTTCCAAACGAACTGCTGCCGACGATTCAAAAAAGGTTAAGCATGTTTGTTCTAAGAGCAAAAGTGAAGATCGCTGACATGAGTAAATCACAGGTCACTTTTGCCATTGGTGGAGCGCAGTCGATCGCTGCTATTTCTGCGTGGTTCCCAGAATTACCGTCGGCAGAAAATACGACCATCAGTAATGGCTATGGCACGCTGATTCGTTTTCATTCAGAACATCAGGCAGACAGATACCAGTGGATATGCCCTAAACAACAAGCCGAGCACATCTGGAAAAAACTGACTGAGACGCTCCAGCCGACCAATCCGAGGGATTGGCAACTTGCTGAAATAAAAGCAGGCATTCCTTGCGTCACAGCTCGGACACAAGAAAAATTTGTGCCTCAAATGATTAACTTTGAACTGATCGGCGGCGTCAATTTCAGAAAAGGCTGCTACCCAGGACAAGAGATCGTCGCACGCAGCCAATATCTCGGAAAGCTGAAGCGCCGGATGGCGCTGGCCACTATCCAAGCAAGCGGATTGACTGAGAGTATAGAACTATTCAAAGAGGATAATCCTGAACAACCCTGCGGCATGATTGTCAACGTCGCAAGTATCGATGATAACAATAGTCTAGCGCTCGTAGAAATGAGTCTGGCAGATCAAGAACACGGTGGCGTACACTGTGGTACCGTGGACGGACCATTGGTGCAACTCCTTCCATTACCGTACGAAATTACCGATATCACACGCTAAATAAGGTATTTTCCAAACGCTCCATCTTGAATTTCAGAGATATGGTCCGAAATAAAACGTATGAATTGCTATATTTATTTTAAAGCCACGATAGAAAATGAAGATGCAATTATTGCAGCGGAACAGCTATTGCTGAAGGCGTTGCACTCCGTCGGACTCATATTGACATCGCTCGAGAGGCGCCCTAAAGCGACCGATGGGCTGCATACGTGGATGGAGACTTATAAAAACGTACCGCACAATTTCAAGGAATTGCTCGACGTAGCGATATCCCAAACGACGTTGCTAAATTTGCAGTACAGTGAACGTCATATAGAATATTTTTTGAATGTAGATGTATGTGCCTGATTGTCTTTGCCTGGAAATTACTCCCTTGCAGTCCATTAGTAGTTGCTGCAAACCGAGATGAATTTTATGACCGCCCAGCAAGTCCCGCAGCATGGTGGTCAGATGCTCCACAGATTTATGCAGGGCGAGATCTGCAATCAGGCGGTACTTGGCTGGGCATTCAAAGTACTCGAGATGGCTCACCAGCTAAAAAATTTGCTGCAATTACTAACGTTCGCGCCCCCTCAGAAAAACGGGAAGATGCACCGTCTCGTGGAGAATTAGTAGCAAACTATTTGCGCTCTGATTTGTCGGCACAAGATTACGTCAACGAACTCAAAGGGCAAGTAGACGATTACAACGGATTTAATTTACTGGTCGGCGACCAACATGATTTAATCTGGTATTCCAACCGCCATCTGGATAACCCTAAAAATGGTGTTCCGCTGGCACCTGGTATTTATGGCGTCTCAAATGCGGCACTCGATACCTGCTGGCATAAAGTCGTTCGAACCAAGGCAGAATTTGCCAGTTTAATTTGTCAGCTCGCGCCAGAAGATGCCTTCTTTGAGATGCTTGCAAATACAACCCAAGCGCCAGATTGTCGTCTCCCAGACACTGGCGTTTCTTTTGAAATGGAACGTTTGCTCTCTTCGCCTTGCATCATATCCGAAGGATATGGAACTCGCGTTTCCACATTACTCAAAATTCATGCGCATCATCCTGCTGAGTTTGAAGAAAAAATTCTTCGATAGAACAACCCTGCGATTAATTGACTGTTCTGATTGGCGAACGCCAAAGAAGCCAAGCAGCAACGCATTTCAATCCACATGGCAGAATTGCATACGCATAGCCCAATGCGTGGAGGCCACTTTGCGATGTGGCTCCGGGTTGGTAACCTAATGCATCGAGCAATGGCAATGACAATCCGGCAGCTAACGCCAGATTCATTTTACCGGCCCAACTCCATACACCAAAATAACTCCCCTCATAGCGTTCGCTATGTCCAGCACGATGTATTACTGCAGCAAGCAATGCGGGTGGTAGCGCCAAATCTGCACCCAACGAAAATCCGGTCAACACACATATAGCACTAAAGCCAATCAATGCATCGGCCTGCAAATTAAAAACCCAAATAAAACTGATGATTGTCATTAACATGGAGAGCAACCATGCATCACGCTCAGAAGTACGTTTAGCAACCAACGTCCAGAAAGGCATAGAAAAAGCCGCAGCAAGAAAGTAAATCAGGAGTAAATAGCCTGATTGAGTCTCAAGATGAAGTTGGTCTTTCGTGAAAAACAAAAATAAGGTAGCAGGTATCGCTGCCGCAATACCGTTGAAAACAAATACAACAAATAAACTACGAAATGCTGGATTGGCAAACATCACAACCCAACGCAACGAAGGCCCCTCCGACATCTTTTGATGTCGGATTACAGGCGTCCATCGCAACAAACAAGCTACCCCCACAATAAGGCCAATCGTCAGCATCCAAGTAAGCCACGTAAAATTTAAAAGCTGCCCCATTAATGCTGCACTTAACACACCGAACAAGCCGCAGCACTCACGGACCGAAGTCAGGCGCAATCGCTGTCCGGGTAATTGTGTCAGCGCAGCGCCCCAAGACTGGTATGCAATGCTTGCCAAACTAAATCCCGCATACACGATAACCAATGATACGAAAAACCAGATAAAAATCATCACGCCTTTGAGTTCAGGCGGATGAAATAGTGCACCAAAACCCACAATTAAAAGGGGGATTGCGTAAATGATATAGCGTGCATAACCCTGCCCTTGTGGACGCTTGTCAATCAACCCGCCAATATAGGGATCAAAAAAAGCATCCGCAACACGCGAGATCAATAGCGCACTTCCGATATAACTTAAGGAGATGCCAAAACGTTCAGCATAAAACTGTGGGACATAGACGTAAATGGGCAATGCGACAAACGCCAGCGGAAAAGCAAGCAGGCCGTAAGCTAATAAACGTGAAAACGTCAACTGAGTCATTGCCAAATGCCTTCAAAGGAATGCAGCTATCGCCAAACGGCAGAAAAAAATAAGTGGGTATAAAAAAAGCGCATTCATTATTCCATGAACGCGCTTTTTTTGTTTTCTTGCGATAACTATGTGTAGAGATCGGTTCCGTGGATATCAACATAAACCACTGATCTAATACCTTGAGCTAAATCGATGCAATAAATTAGCTTAATTCTTCTAGACGTAACTTTGTTACCTGTCCAAAAATTGCTGGCAAACCTTCAATCTTCTCTATGGCGGCAACAATATTTTTCTCTTTCGTCTGATGAGTCAAAATAATGATATCAGTACGGGTTTCACCATCACCAGGTTCTTTTTGCAGCATCGCATCAATAGAGATATTTAAATCAGCCAAGATACGGGTTACATCGGCTAATACGCCCGGCCTGTCTTCGACATGCATGCGCAGATAATAACTTGTAACTATCTCTGACATCGGCAAAATCGGTAAATCACTGATAGAACCGGGCTGGAATGCCAAATGCGGTACACGATGCTCAGGATCGGCGGTCGCTAGTCGAGTGATATCGACCAGATCAGCAATCACTGCGGAAGCTGTTGGCTCAGAGCCTGCACCTTTACCATAATACAACGTCGCCCCTACTGCGTCGCCCTGAACCAACACCGCATTCATCGCGCCTTCAACATTCGCGATGAGTCGCTTAGCCGGAATCAATGTCGGATGGATGCGAAGTTCAATTCCATCGACGGTGCGCTTGGCAATACCCAGCAACTTGATGCGATACCCGAGCTCTTCAGCGTAGCGAATGTCATTGGCTTCTAATTTTGTAATACCCTCAACATGAGCCTTATCAAACTGCATTGGCACACCGAAGGCAATCGACGCCATGATTGTTGCTTTATGACCCGCATCAACACCTTCGATGTCAAATGTTGGATCAGCCTCAGCATACCCCAACTCCTGCGCTTGTTTTAACACAGTCGCAAAATCTAGACCCTTATCGCGCATTTCCGACAAAATGAAATTAGTCGTACCATTGATGATCCCGGCGATCCATTCAATACGATTTGCAGTCAACCCCTCACGTAACGCCTTAATAATAGGAATGCCACCGGCAACAGCCGCCTCAAACGCCACCATCACACCTTTATCGAGGGCGGCAGAGAATACTTCATTACCATGAATTGCCAGCAGTGCCTTGTTGGCTGTAATGACATGTTTGCCATTCGCGATCGCCTGCAACACCAGATCTTTAGCAATACCACAGCCACCGATCACTTCAACAACGATGTCAATATCAGGGTGATTAACGACCAGCATCGGATCGCTCACCACGTCGACGGCATCGCCAACGATACCGCGTGCACGCTCTACATTTCGGGCTGCGACCATCACAATCTCAATCGGGCGTCCGGCGCGGCGAATAATCTCTTCCTGATTCCGCTTTAATACATTGAAGGTGCCGGTACCGACAGTGCCTATGCCTAACAGACCTACTTTGATTGGTTTCATATCTTTTAAACAGTAAAATTAAATTAATTAGTGCCGTGGCGCTTTCGATAACTCTCAAGAAAGTGATCGATACGGCCAAATGCCTCAGTCAAATCATCCGTATTTGGCAGGAAAACCACCCTAAAATGGTCAGGTTTGATCCAGTTAAAACCTGTTCCTTGTACCAATAAAACACGTTGCTCGGTTAATAGCTCGTGAATAAATTCCTGGTCGTCCTTAATCGGGTAGATCTCTGGATCCAGTTTCGGAAACATATACAACGCCGCTTTGGGCTTCACGCAAGTGACACCAGGGATCGCCGTCAGCAGTTTATGGGCGAGATCACGCTGCTTAAGCAAGCGACCTCCAGGACCAACGAGGTCTTGGATACTCTGATAACCGCCCAAGGCAGTCTGAATCGCAAATTGTCCAGGAGCATTCGCGCACAGACGCATCGAGGCTAACATATTCAACCCTTCGATATAGTCTCTGGCATGCCGTTTTTCACCAGAGATCACCATCCAACCTGCGCGGTAACCGCATGAACGATAATTCTTAGACAAACCGTTTAATGTCAAAAATAATACGTCATCGGCCAGAGAGGCGATCGATACATGCTCTGCTTCATCGTACAACGTTTTATCGTAAATTTCATCAGCGAATACGATGAGCTGATGCTGACGGGCCAATTCGACAATTTGCTGTAACACGGACACCGGATACAGAGCACCCGTCGGATTATTAGGATTAATGACAACAATCGCTTTTGTGTTTGGCGTGATTTTACTTTTGATATCTTCAATATCAGGCATCCAGTCTGCAGTCTCGTCGCAAACATAATGTACAGGCTTCCCCCCTGATAGGCTCACCGCTGCCGTCCACAAAGGATAGTCAGGAGCAGGAACTAGTACTTCATCGCCATTATTGAGAAGTGCATTCATCCCCATCACAATTAATTCAGAGGCACCATTACCGATGTAGATGTCCTCGATCGTTACACCATGAATTCTCTTTTCCTGGGTGTAATGCATAATTGCTTTACGCGGAGCAAACATGCCTTTGGAATCAGTGTAACCAGCGGCATTATGCATATTGCGAATCATATCTTGCACAATTTCGTCTGGCGGATCGAAATTAAACACCGCTAGGTTACCGATGTTTAATTTAATGATCTTATGACCCTCGTCTTCCATCTGTTTGGCTTTTTCGAGCACAGGACCACGAATGTCATAACAAACGTCAGCTAATTTTTGTGATTTTTGTATAGGTCGCACTAGCAGATTCCTTCTTATCATTGGGCATGTCAATAGTCAGACTACAAGAGACAACGCTACAAGTATGCTGCACTGCCGAACAAAGCATTTTGCACAAGGAATGCTGTTTAATCAAATTGTTTTGGGAATATTTCTCTTTCAAACGCAATTTTGACGAAACATTATGCTTTTAGGCTATAAACTTATATTGATAGCGCATAAAGAGCCCGAATTGCGTGTTGGTTTATGTTGATTGCAAGTGGTAAGCGACATATAACAACATCCGCAATTAATAGATCAACGCAATAAATTTGTTGAAAATCGGCATTTTGACTGCTTTCAGTCGCAACGTTTGCGTACCCGTTGCTTGGCAATCGCAGAAAAAAAGTTACAATGCCGCACTCGCAAGGCACATTACTTAGCATAGAGCCAGAATTATGAAGTTGCACTCAACGCAAACACAACAGTATCAAACCATTACAGGCTACGAAACCGACAGCGTAGAAATTAACGCGGTGACGTTTAAGCATAGTCTGATCGTACTCCCAGAAACGAAGCCTATTGAATGGCGGATCATCAGCTTTGAAACGCTGACAACCGACCACTTTACCCAGATTGAACAAACCCAACCAGACGTCGTCATTCTTGGGACAGGCAATAAACAGAAATTTATTCACCCAAGACTGATCGCGGCCCTCACGTCACGCCGGATTGGTGTTGAATGTATGGATAATCAGGCAGCCTGCCGTACCTACAATATTTTGATGGCCGAAGGTCGCAAAGTGGCACTCGCCCTAGTGATGGAAACTGCATGAGCCAGACAAATAAATCGACGTCACTTCCACTTGACTCGCCAACAATACTCTGGACTGTCGCTATCAGTTTTTTATGTATCTGGTTTTATATGCTTGGTGCACGAACCCTCGTTCCGACAGATGAAGGTCGCTACGCAGAAATGGCGCGCGAAATGCTAGCAACTGGGGATTGGGTCACGCTGCGTTTAAACGGCATTAAATACTTTGAAAAGCCGCCTCTGCAAAACTGGATGAACGCCCTTACCTTTGCCGCTTTCGGCTTAGGGGACTGGCAGGCTAGGCTATGGACTGGTTTATGTGGCTTAATTGGCGTTTTTTCTGTTGCTTATACTGGCCGTAAGATTTTTAGCGCTCGGATTGGTACGATCGCGGCCATCGTCCTTGGCTCCAGTTTTTATTGGGCTGGGATGGGACACGTCAACTCTTTAGATATGGGGTTGTCCGGTATGCTGGCGATCACCATGTGCGGCTTATTGCTGAGTCAGCACGAATCGCTTAGCGCGTCAAATCGACGCAATGCCATGCTAGTGTGCTGGGCAGGAATGGCCTTGGCAACGATGTCTAAAGGTTTAATTGGTTTTGTGTTGCCGGGGGCTGTTCTGGTTATTTACACGTTGGTCACACGTGACTGGTTACTTTGGACACGTTTGTATTTTGGTCGAGGACTCCTGCTTTTTTTCGCAATCACAGCACCATGGTTCATTCTGATTGCCATACGCAACCCAGAACATCCGCATTTTTTCTTTATTCACGAACACTTCCAGCGATTCACTAGCGATGTTCATCATCGCTCAGGGGTGTGGTATTACTTTTTTCCATTCTTAGTCCTTGGTATTGTTCCGTGGTTAGGATTGCTGCTTCAGGGTATATGGACAGGGATTAAAGAGAAGAAAAGCGGATTTCAACCGCTGACCATGTTATTGATCTGGGCGTTTTTTTTCTTTTTCTTTTTTAGCATTTCCCACTCAAAATTGCCCGGCTATATTCTGCCAATTTTCCCAGCATTGGCTCTGATGATCGCCGTCTACATTGAGAACTGCAAGCCAAATGCACTCAAACTCGCTGCTGGTTTATTAGGTCTATTAGGCGTCATTGGTCTGGCGAGCATCAGTAAAATTGCCCACTTGGGTAAAGATGCTTATGATATCCCACTCTACGCCAATGCTGCCCCATGGATTGCGGCGGCAAGTGCTATCGCCGTCATTGGCGGAGTTAGCGCGTGGGTTTTCGCCGGAAGAGAAAAGTCTGGTAAAGATATTGCCATTCTATGCTTGGCTTTCGGCGGCTTTCTTGCTGGACAAGTGGCGTTCTTGGGACACAATCCGTTTGGTCAATATATTGCTGGTATCTCTCACGTTACCGCGATTAAGGCAGAATTGAAGACGCCGACGACACCAATTTATGCAGTCGGACGTTACGAACAAGCCCTACCGTTTTATCTGCAACGGACGATGACTTTGGTTGAATTTCCAGACGAAATGGAATTCGGCTTAGAGCAACAACCAGAATTGTGGATTCCTAAGCGGGATGATTTTGTACAGCAATGGCTAAAACATCAGGCTAATCATGAATCAGCCGTCGCCATCGTACGCACCGACATCTACCAAGACTTTCAGCAGCGACATTTGCCAATGCGGGTTATTGGACAAGATCCTAGGCGGGTAATCATCGCTACGCTGACGGCTAACTCACAACAATAAGACTATTCCGATCATGAATCTCACTACTTTTGGCTTTATTCTCACTGGCATTTTACTCAATGCCGTCGCGCAAGTTCTATTAAAAGCTGGCACTAAAGCAGTCGGCGCTATTCATTTAAATGCAGAAAATTGGTTTTCGATTGGATTGCAATTAGCAACACAGTTACCAATTATTGGCGGTCTAACCTGCTATGTCATTTCTGTTGTAGTGTGGATTATCGGACTGTCGCGCGTTGATGTCTCCATTGCCTACCCGATGCTGTCTATTGGCTATATTGTCGCGGCGGTTGGAGCTTGGTATTTTCTCGGAGAAGTCTTATCGATGCAACGGATTTTGGCAATTTGCGTCATCATCTCCGGTGTCGTACTGCTTGTAAAAAGCTAAAAAAGTAGCCATAAAGGGTTAATCTACACCGAAAACCCGTTGCAATTGAGATTTAAAAATACCTGACTTTTCCTACCTTGCAATGTGTAGTCAAGGAAAGGAAACGAGTTAGAACTAAACGAATTAACCAGTTCCCATGCGCCCCCGCTGTGCACAGGACATAAGCAAATAAGGAAAGTTATGAGCGACGCATTAGCATTTTTGCCTTTCACTAAACCTACCATGGATGAAGAGACCATCGCCGCCGTTGCGGACGTGATGCGCTCTGGCTGGATGACAAGCGGCCCTAAAGTACAGGCGTTAGAAGCACAATTGTCAGAATATTTCGGTGGCCGTCCAGTTCGTACATTTAATTCCGGTACGTGCACAATGGAAATTGCGTTGCGCGTTGCGGGTATTGGAGCAGGTGACGAAGTCATCACGACTCCAAATTCTTGGGTAGCGACCGCAAATGTGATCATTGAAACAGGCGCCACACCCGTCTTCGCTGATATCGACCCAAAGACGCACAACATTGATCTGGCAAAAGTCGAGGCCGTCATTACGCCACGTACGAAAGCGATTATCCCAGTGCACATGTGCGGACTACCCTGCGACATGGACAAGCTCTACGAGATCGCTGCGAAATACAATTTGCGTGTCATTGAAGATGCTGCGCAAGCAATTGGATCTAGCTGGAATGGAAAACGCATTGGTTCGTTTGGTGACTTCGTTTCTTTCAGTTTTCAGGTCAATAAAAACATCATGACTGGTGAAGGTGGCTGTCTGGTGTTGAATAATGCAGAAGAAGTCCGTCTTGCTGAAAAATATCGTTTGCAAGGCGTTACTCGTAGCGGTCTCGACGGCATCGATGTAGATGTCCTTGGTGGTAAATTCAATATGACGGATATCGCCGGAGCGATCGGCCTGGGACAAATGAAACGTTTGCCAGAATTTAATGCCAAACGTCTTGAATTAGCAAAATATTATTTTGAACAATTCGGTACTGATTTTGAAGCACAATCTGGTGCGGAATTACCTGTAGCTGACTTTGAAAACTCAAACTGGCACATGTTCCACCTTGTCTTACCTGAGCGAATTGATCGTGCGACTTTTATGCAGCAAATGCTGGATGTAAAGATTGGTCTAGGCTACCACTATCGCGCTATCCATTTATTCACCTACTACCGAGAACGCGGCTTTACAGATGGCATGTTTCCAATCGCTGAACGCATCGGTAAACAGATCGTCACCTTACCTTTGTTTCCGTCAATGACAAAGGAAGATGTCGAAAGAGTCGTGTCTGCGGTAAAATCCCGCCTTCTTTGAAATTTGCAAGCCCATATAATGAAACCCGAACTCTCCGTCGTCATCCCTGTCTACAATGAAGAAGCTGGTCTCGCGAAGCTTTTTGCGCGACTCTATCCTGCGCTCGACGCGCTGGCCGCACGCGGTGTCACCTACGAAATCGTCTTTGTTAATGACGGTAGTCGCGACAACACAGCACTGATCTTATCCGATCAGTTCCGTTTGCGTCCAGACGTAACTAGGGTCGTTTTATTCAATGGCAATTATGGTCAGCATATGGCCATACTGGCCGGGTTTGAGGCAACACGTGGAGAGATCGTCGTCACACTGGACGCGGATCTCCAAAACCCGCCTGAGGAAATTGGCGCTCTGGTAGACAAAATGCGCGAAGGCTACGATTACGTTGGCTCTATTCGCCGCAAACGGCAAGATAGCGCATGGCGGACTTATGCTTCAAAGGCGATGAATCGCTTCCGTGAGAAAATTACGCGCATTAAAATCACCGACCAAGGCAACATGCTGCGCGCGTATGGCCGCAATGTTATTGATTTGATGAACCAGTGCAGCGAGGTCAACACCTTCGTCCCAGCCCTTGCATACACATTTTCACGTAAGCCAACAGAAATTACCGTAGAGCATGAAGAACGCTCGGCTGGCGAATCGAAATATTCGATTTACAGCCTGATCCGTCTCAATTTTGACCTGATGACTGGTTTTTCCATCATGCCATTACAATGGTTTTCAATGCTAGGTATGGTGTTGTCAATTCTATCAGGTGGTCTGGTCGGCTTACTGTTAATTCGTCGTTTTATTTTCGGCGCAGAAGCAGAGGGATTATTCACGCTATTTGCGATTGCTTTCTTTATGATGGGCGTCATTCTTTTTGGTATTGGATTGCTCGGAGAATACGTCGGACGTATTTACCAGCAAGTCCGTGGCCGACCTCGCTACGTCGTACAGACGATTTTGCAAGATCTGAGCGATGATCAGCCAGAAAAAGGCTGATCAGCAAACTCATATCACGACCAAATACTTTTTTAAAGAATAACTCATGAATCTCCCCCCCGTATCTGCTGTCGTATTTGCCTACCATAACGTCGGCGTCCGCTGCATTAAGACATTGCTTGCCCGAGGTATTCAGATCAAGTTGGTGGTAACCCATGAAGACAACCCAGCAGAAACGATCTGGTTCGACTCAGTAGCCGCTTTGTGTAAAGAACATGGTATCGAAACAGTCACCCCAAGTGATCCATCAACACCAGAACTCGCTGCCAAAGTAGCAGCAATCGGACCGGACTTTATTTTTAGTTTCTACTACAGACACATGCTGCCAGTGAGCTTACTTGCGTTAGCTAAAAGGGGTGCCTACAATTTGCATGGCTCTCTGCTGCCGAAATACCGCGGACGCGTGCCAGTCAACTGGGCGGTTTTACATGGAGAAACAGAAACCGGCGCAACGCTGCACGAGATGGCTGCAAAGCCGGATGCTGGGGCAATTATTGCGCAAACGTCCGTCCCAATCTTGGCAGACGACACTGCATTCGAAGTTTTTGGCAAGCTAACAGTTGCTGCAGAGCAAACATTGTGGCATGCTTTGCCGCAGCTCATGAGTGGCACATTCACGCCATTACCAAATGATCTGGCGAATGGTAGCTATTTTGGTGGTCGTAAGCCAGAGGATGGTCGCATTGACTGGTCTCAGAGCGCAAATCAAGTGTACAACTTGCATCGCGCAGTTGCACCACCCTATCCAGGTGCCTTTTTTGAGCAATTCGGATATCATTTTATTATCGAAAAAGCACGTTTGTCAGATTTATCCGCCGCAAATTTGCCGACAGGCTTACATGTAGTAGATAATGTCATTTACGGTGTGTGCGGCGATGGTCGTGCACTGCGAATAATCGAATTACGCTGTGATGGCAACATCGTCTCAGCAGAAGAATTGCAGCAATTGACACACGTAGCTGGATAACAGCAAAAACACCAACGTCAACGCATTACAGCAATCAACATTTACTTAAGAAGAACTCACCATGAAAAAAGTCCTCATTCTCGGCGTGAACGGTTTTATCGGTCACCACTTGTCCAAACGCATTCTCGAAACCACTGACTGGGAAGTCTATGGCATGGACATGCAAACCGAGCGTTTAGGCGACATGATCAACCATCCACGTATGCACTTTTTTGAAGGTGACATTACCATCAATAAAGAATGGGTTGAGTATCATGTTAAAAAATGCGATGTCATTTTGCCATTGGTTGCCATCGCAACACCATCCACTTACGTTAAACAACCATTGCGCGTTTTCGAACTCGATTTCGAAGCGAACTTGCCAATCGTCCGCTCTGCAGCCAAGTATGGCAAGCATCTGGTTTTCCCATCTACTTCTGAAGTCTATGGCATGTGCCACGATGAAGAATTTGACCCAGAAGAATCCGAACTGATCTGCGGCCCAATCAATAAACCGCGCTGGATCTACTCTTGCGCGAAACAACTGATGGATCGCGTGATCTGGGGTTATGGCATGGAAGGCTTAAACTTCACCTTGTTCCGTCCATTCAACTGGATCGGTGCTGGCCTAGACAACATCAACACACCAAAAGAAGGCAGCTCACGTGTTGTGACGCAGTTCTTCGGCCATATCGTTCGCGGCGAGAACATCTCCCTGGTCGATGGCGGCGCGCAAAAACGTGCTTTCACTTACATCGATGACGGTATCGACGCTCTGATGCGCATCATCGATAACAAAGATGGTATCGCTTCCGGCAAAATCTACAACATCGGCAATCCGACCAACAATTTCTCTATCCGTGAGTTGGCGCACATGATGCTCGATCTGGCGACTGAATATCCTGAATACGCAGAATCCGTTAAAAAGGTACAACTGACAGAAACAACTTCTGCAGCTTACTACGGCAAAGGCTACCAAGACGTTCAGAACCGTGTTCCAAAAATCACAAACACATGCGAAGAGCTCGGCTGGAAACCAGTAACAACAATGAAAGATACAATGCGCAATATTTTTGATGCGTATCGCTCACAAGTTGCTGAAGCCCGCGCGCTGATGGATTAATTGGTATCGACAACAATAAATCATACATGCCTTCTATCGTATTAAAGATTGATGTCGATACATTTCGCGGCACAAAAGAAGGCGTACCAAATCTGGTGCGCCTTTTAAAACGACACCAAGCTGGTGCTACTTTCCTATTCTCGTTAGGCAAAGACCACACCGGCTGGGCATTGCGCAGGGCCTTCAGGCCAGGTTTCTTTCAGAAAGTTTCCCGCACTTCGGTCGTTGAACATTACGGCTTTAAGACCCTGATGTATGGGGTTCTGTTGCCTGCGCCAGATATTGGATCGTGCGTGACTGAAATGCGCGCTGTTCAGGACGCAGGTTTCGAATGTGGCATTCACACATGGGATCACGTCGTCTGGCAGGACAATGTCCGTCAACGTGGCGCAGAATGGACGCAACACCAGTTGCAACAGGCGAATGCAAAGTTCAAGCAGATTTTTGGCTTTGCGCCAAAAACGCATGGTGCCGCTGGCTGGCAAATGAACCAGTACGCTTTCGAGCAACTAGATCAGTTTGGCATGCAATACGCCTCTGATGGACGCGCCATGCTCAATGACAATGGAAGTCTTGCAGACGTTGCCTACGGTCCGTACCGGCTGAAAATCGGAGAAAAGGTTTGTTCGTGCATTCAGATGCCGACCACCCTTCCAACGCTCGACGAATTGCTGGGTCGTACGGTGGCAGGCAAAGAGATTACTACCTCGAATATCGCTGCACACATCCTTAGCCTGACAAAAGACCCTAGAGATCATGTGTTTACTCTGCATGCTGAACTTGAAGGGCAGAAACTCGCCCCCATATTCGAAGAATTGCTGATTGGTTGGCGTGAACAAGGATATCAATGTCTCTCAATGGCATCCTATTACGAGACCATTCAAAACACCGATTTACCTGTACATTCGCTGTCCTGGGCTAGTTTACCAGGACGTTCCGGAGAGCTGGTCGCCCTGGTCTGAACGGTGAGCAGCGAGTTCTCCACTCTATAATCAAGGAGATCACAGTGGCTGATACCCCTTCTGCGTTGAATTGTTTAGTACCGGATTTTTCTGCCACCATGACCGGCGGCAAAGCATTTGAACTACAAGAATACGCTGGCAAGAATATCGTCATCTATTTTTACCCAAAAGACAACACTCCGGGTTGTACTACAGAAAGCATCGCTTTCCGTGAATTACATCCGCAGTTCCTAGAGAAAAATACGGTTGTTTTTGGTGTAAGCCGCGATAGCCTTCGTTCTCACGAAGGTTTTAAAAATAAACTGGCACTACCTTTTGAACTTATTTCAGACCCAGATGAGACCCTCTGCACCATGTTCAATGTCATGAAGATGAAGAATATGTACGGAAAACAAGTTCGCGGCGTGGAACGTAGCACGTTTGTGATTGACGTCACGGGTAGATTGGTGAAAGAATGGAGAGGCGTCAAAGTAGCAGGACACGTTGATGACGTACTTGAATTTGTGAGCGCCCAAACCTAATTGAACTCGCCAGAATTTATATTGAATAAAGCCGCCCATGGCAAAGCCAGCTTCATGCTGGTAATGCCATAGCGGCTTTTAATTTTTTTAGCTCTCACTTTTTGATTGAGGTTTTTATGCCATTGCCAAAAATGCCGACAAAACCCGCCGCTTTGCTTTCGCCAAAAGAATATCCGAAAGCAGAAAAAGGCAAGCCCACCAAAGCGCTTAAAGCTGCATTGCCTGAAAAAACTAAAGCAGATAACGCTGCAAGCACACCGAGAAAGAAACAGGCGGTCGCCACCTCCACGGAGATCGCTAAGCATGTACCGACTGTTACCGAAAAACCAGTCGCCACAGTGAGCACATCATCTGCAATCGCACCTGCGATCGTAGCAGCAGCAAAAAACAAACTCACTCCAAATCCAAACAAGTCTGGTACGAGTCGTGCCGCCGATAAGTCGGGCGTCACTAAACTTTTCGTACTCGATACGAACGTATTAATGCACGATCCAACATCCTTATTCCGTTTTGAGGAGCATGACGTCTATCTGCCAATGATTACATTGGAAGAGCTGGACGACCATAAGAAAGGGATGTCTGAAGTCGCACGTAATGCCCGTCAGGTTTCACGCTCACTGGATGCACTGGTTGGTGACATTTCTCACCAAGACATTGAAAAAGGTATTGCGCTTTCCAAATTGGGCAATAAGGACGCTGGCGGCCATCTGTATTTTCAGACTAAATTACAAATAGGCACGTTACCAGCGGGGCTGCCACAGGGCAAAGCAGACAATCAAATTCTTGCCGTCGTACGCGCGCTGGAAAACGAATTCCCTGGACGCCCAATTGTTTTAGTCTCCAAAGACATCAACATGCGCATTAAGGCGCGTGCAATGGGCTTACCTGCAGAAGACTATTTCAATGATCACGTACTGGAAGACTCCGACCTACTCTACTCCGGCATCGTTCAGTTACCGGATGACTTCTGGAATAAGCACGGCAAAGGGATCGAGACCTGGCAAGAGAATAAAAATGGGCTGAGTAGCACTTTTTATCGTATCACGGGTCCAATCATTCCTAGCTTGTTGGTGAATCAATTCGTCTACCTAGAACCAAAAAATGGCGAAGCATCGTTTTATGGTCAAGTACGCCAGATCAATGGCAAAACGGCCGTATTGCAAACCTTGCGTGACTACGGCCATATAAAGCATAGCGTCTGGGGTATTACATCCCGCAATCGCGAACAAAATTTTGCGCTCAATCTCTTAATGGATCCTGAATGCGATTTCGTGACCTTGCTGGGTCAGGCTGGCACAGGAAAAACGTTGCTCGCGCTGGCAGCTGGTTTAGCGCAAGTACTAGAAACTAAAACCTACAATGAAATCATCGTCACCCGCGTGACGGTGCCAGTCGGCGAAGACATTGGTTTCTTACCAGGTACGGAAGAAGAAAAAATGTCTCCTTGGATGGGGGCATTCGACGACAACCTTGAGGTACTAAACAAATCCGACAATGATGCGGGCGATTGGGGAAGAGCAGCAACGCAAGATCTGATTCGTTCCAAAATCAAGATTAAATCGCTGAACTTTATGCGCGGCCGCACCTTTGTCAATAAGTTTTTGATTATTGATGAAGCGCAAAATTTGACGCCAAAACAAGTTAAAACACTCGTCACACGTGCAGGCCCAGGCACCAAGATCATCTGCCTAGGTAACATTGCCCAGATTGACACGCCTTATCTCACAGAAGGCTCCAGTGGCTTAACCTATGTCGTTGATCGTTTCAAGGGATGGGCACACAGTGGCCATGTGACTCTCGCAAGAGGAGAACGCTCTCGCTTGGCAGATCACGCAAGTGAAATTTTATAACGACACAACGAAGCTTTAATCATCACCAAAAGCGCTGCATTGCAGCGCTTTTTTTACGTTCAGCAAAAAAAAATTAGCTGTTGTAGACTATTGCCTAGGCAACGATTAATTTGTATTTATGAATGTTGATATTCCTCCTTTACCGTTTGATGTGACCCAGGTCGAAGATAGCGTTGGCTATTTACTCGCAAGATCACGAACCATGATTTCCCGAGGAGTGGACGAATCACTTCGTTCCTTGGACATTACTCACTCTCAGGGCAGCGTCTTTATGATGCTGTCAATCGGAAAGTGCAACACGGCAGCGGAGTTGTCCCGTGATCTTTATATAGACTCCGCCGCAATGAAACGCACTCTAGATAAGTTGGAATCGAAAGGGTTCATTGAGCGGATTACTGATCCAAGCGACAAACGCCTCAATAAGCTTGAGTTGACCATGAAAGGAAAAGCGCTGGCGCAGAAACTGCCCGCTATTTACAGAGAAGTACTAGATATCGGGTTCACTGGTTTTACTCAAGAAGAAATTGGTTTTCTAAAATGTTTATTAAGAAAACTGCTCGCAAATCGTGGGTTATTAGAAACACGCTAACATCGTTGCTCCGACAATTAATTTAACATCAACATTTGAATGTTGAATGATCCAATATGAAGCCAAAATATAAACATCAATTAAATTCGCACGGTTTGCTGCGGTTTGCTGTCAGCGCTGTCACCTTTGCCATGTTAAGCGGTTGCGTCAGTTTTAGCGGAATCGAGAGCAGCGCCAAACTCAATTCTTTATCTCAGGCTGCAAATATCGACATCTACGGTCAACAAAAAGGTCAATGGCCAGACAATCAATGGGCAAAAAAAATCGGTGGAAAAGATCTGCAGGACTTAATTGATAACGCGTTAACAAATAGTCCATCGTTACAGGTCGCGGCTGCGAGAATCAACGCGGCACGCGCCGCCAGTGATTATGTCGGCGCCAACAGATTACCAAGTGTCAATGCTGGTTTTGAAAATACGTATCAGCGTTTCACTGAAAATGGTCTGATTCCGCCGCCGCTGGCTGGAAATTACTATTCAGACAATGAACTAACGCTCAGCGCTTCATATGATGTCGACTTTTGGGGCAAGCACAAAGCAGAAATGCGTAGTGCACTCTCTCAGGAGCAAGTCGCTGCGGCTGAGCAGCAAAGCGCGCGCCTGATGCTCAGTAACGCTGTTGCACGCAGCTGGGTACAACTCGCCCGTCAATATGCACAACTCGATCTAAGCAAACAGCAATTAGCTGTGCGCGAAAAATTCGATGCATTGATTGCCCAACGGGTCAAAGCAGGCCTAGACACCAAGTCTGACATCCAGCAAGGACTGATTCAGGTTTCCGCGTTAAAAAATGACATTTCGTCTTGGGAATCTGCCATTGCACTGACGCGCAACCAACTAGCTGCGCTCATGGGACAAGATCCGACGCAAGGATTAATGATCCCGCGTCCGCAATATCATCCAACGCAGAACACTCAGCTACCCGAAAATCTCCCCCTAGAGCTCATTAGTCGGCGTCCGGATATCGTGGCAGCGCGTTGGCGCGTTGAAGCGAGTCAAGGTGATATTGAAGCAGCAAAAACCCAGTTTTATCCAAACATCAATATCATTGGTTTCGCAGGACTTTCAGATATCGGCCCTGGTGCCGGACTTGAGCGTTTGTTTAAAAGCAGCAGCCTGATCGTTGGTGCAGGCCCCTCAATACACCTGCCGGTGTTTGAAGGTGGTCGCCTTCGCGCCCAATTGAAAAATAAAGTTGCTGGCTACGATGTGGCGGTAGCTACGTACAACCAAAGTCTGACCGATGCTTTGCATGACGTGGCTGATCAGATCCAAACAATCAAAGCCAGTGAAATTGAGCTCAATGAGCAGGGCAAGGCTGAACAAGCAACAAAGATTAATTTGCAACTAGCTCAGCAGCGCCAGAAAGCGGGCACTGCCAATATGTTGCCAGTATTATCGGCTGAAAGCGCCCTGCTCACACAGCAAAAACAAACCATTGATATTACCTTCCGTCGTGCCGAGAGCCACCTCAACCTCATTAAGGCGCTTGGTGGTGGCTACGACAGCAAAACCGACCAAATCAATTCTCAAACGACCCCAGCAACCCCTGCATCTAACAAACCGGAGGCAGCGTAATGAACGCTCCATCTCAACATACACAAAATACTCCATCCTCAACTGCACCGACGATCGAAGCCGCGCCGGATTCCAATAAGCGTCGTGGATTATTGATCATCGTTACGACGTTACTTGTGCTCGCCATTATCGTTTATGGAGTTTGGTGGACACTCGTAGGAAGCCATTATGAACATACGGAAGACGCCTATGCCGCTGGCAACGTAGTTCAGGTTACGCCGCAGGTCGCGGGGACCGTGGTCGCTATTCATGCTGACGACACAGATCTGGTGCAAGCCGGAAAACCACTGATTGATCTGGACAAAACTGATGCGAAGGTCACTCTTGATCAAGCAGAAGCACAATTAGCGCAAACGGTACGTGAAGTGAAGGTGCTGTTTGCCAACAATGCAAGCTTGCAAGCAAATATTGACCTACGCAATACTGATGTCGACCGCGCCAAGTCCGATCTGGCACGCCGTCAACAGCTCCTAAGTACTGGTGCAATCTCTTCTGAAGAATTGGAACATGCCCGCAGCACACTCAAAACTGCGGAAGCAGCCCTGATTGCCGCTCGCGAACAATTAGCGTCCAATCATGCATTGACGGAAAACACAAACGTCACACAACATCCTAACGTGCTGCGTGCAGCATCCAAGTTACGCGAAGCGATGCTGACTTACAGCCGTACTAATTTACCAGCGCCGTTAACTGGTTACATCGCTAAACGCGCAGTACAGGTTGGTCAACGCATTGCCCCTGGAACCCCACTACTGTCGATCGTGCCACTCAACTCATTATGGGTCGATGCCAATTTCAAAGAAGTACAGTTAGCTCACATGCGCATTGGACAAGATGTCGTTTTACACTCTGATTTGTACGGTAGTGATGTAGAATTTCACGGCAAAGTGTTAGGCATGTCGGCTGGCACAGGTTCTGCGTTTGCTTTGTTGCCAGCACAAAATGCTAGTGGCAACTGGATTAAAGTTGTTCAAAGGGTCCCAGTCCGGATCTCACTTGATCCAAAAGAATTATCTGAGCACCCATTACGCATTGGTGTTTCGATGCAGGTACAGGTAAATATCTCACAGCAACAAGGCGCACCTATCGCTGCTACACCAAAAGTGGGTGATACACCCGTTTATCAGACAACCGTTTTTGAACAAGCGGCCAAAGATGCTGATCAGCGTATTGCACAGATCATCAATGCAAATCTGGCAACAACAGCAGCTTCACCAAAGGCGAAGTAATGAGCTCTGGAAAAAGTACGCCGAATGCACCTCACCCTCCTCTGGAGGGTGCCAAACTGGCATTAGGGACCATAGTACTGTCTCTTGCCACGTTTATGAACGTGCTAGATTCGTCGATTGCCAACGTGTCGATTCCTGCCATTTCAGGCAATCTAGGCGTCTCCCCACAGCAAGGAACCTGGGTTATTACGTCTTTCGCAGTTGCCAACGCGATCTCAGTGCCGCTCACCGGATGGCTTACGATGCAATTTGGTCAGGTCCGGTTATTCATGACTTCCATCCTGCTTTTCGTATTTTCCTCATGGTTATGCGGGATGGCTCCGAATATCGAAATGCTGATTGCGGCGCGTGTTTTGCAAGGTGCCGTCGCTGGACCAATGATTCCATTATCGCAGTCGCTCCTCTTGGGTAGTTATAAGCCCTCAAAGAGTTCAATGGCGCTTGCCCTATGGGGGATGACAACGCTAGTTGCACCAATTATGGGGCCTCTACTTGGCGGATGGATCTCCGACAATTACTCTTGGCCGTGGATTTTTTATATCAACGTACCGGTTGGTTTGTTTACCGCATATGCGACGTGGGCTCTTTACAAGACGCGGGAGTCTCAAATCAGAATTCTGCCTATTGATAAGGTGGGACTATTCTTATTGGTGATCTGGGTCGGCTCATTGCAGATTATGCTAGATAAAGGAAAAGAATTAGACTGGTTCAATTCTGGCGAAATCATCCTGTTAACGGTCGTTGCAGTTGTTGGTCTGATCTACTTTATTATTTGGGAACGAGGTCAGGAACATCCGGTAGTTGATCTTACACTGTTTAGTGGGAGGAACTTTTCTGCTGGCGTATTAGCCATTTCAATCGGTTATGGCTTATTCTTCGGCAGCCTGGTCATCATGCCGCTATGGTTACAAACACAGTTGTCATACACAGCGACGGAAGCCGGTAAAATTATGGCGCCGGTTGGTATTTTTGCGATTATTCTGTCACCAGTGATCGGTAAAACTTTACCTAAGGTTGATGCCAGAAAAGTTGCGTCAACGGCGTTTATTCTGTTTGCACTGGTGTTTTTCCTGAGGGCCAGATTTACGACGGACGTCGATACCATTAGCTTGTTGATTCCAACCTTGATACAAGGTGCGGCAATGTCAATGTTCTTTATTCCGCTGACCTCCATCATCCTGTCGGGTCTAAAGCCAGACAGAATTCCAGCAGCTTCAGGATTGTCAAATTTCGTAAGGATTATGTGTGGCGGTATGGGGGCGTCGATTATGACCACCCTATGGGATAGTCGTAGCACTTTACATCATGCCCAAATCACTGAGAGCACCGGTAGCAGCTTTCCTGCATTTGTGCAGACGGTGCAATCTCTCGGGCAACAAGGCATACCAGAATCTGGCGCTTACGCAGTAATTGATCGGGTCATTTCGGTGCAGGCAAGCACCATGGCAGCTACGGATATTTTTTATCTCGCCGCCTTTATGTTTTTAGGACTGATTGGCTTTGTTTGGCTCACTAAACCGAAAAAATCTTCTGCCCCTATTGACGCGGGCGGCGCGCACTAAGTACTCAAAAAAAAGGGGTGATCGAATAT
>Ga0209913_1000314_pt1 | contig 45156 bp, 48 predicted proteins | sample PersoiDNA2013203_FD_185805 | JGI IMG/M metagenome (GOLD analysis project Ga0209913, IMG submission 185805) | Permafrost soil microbial communities from the Arctic, to analyse light accelerated degradation of dissolved organic matter (DOM) -... | ecosystem: Environmental > Terrestrial > Soil >...
ACTTGATTAGGCTCAAACGGCTCTATCATGCCGTGTTGCTCAGCCATTTTACGTATCCACTTATCTGATTTTATGCTCATAATTCGATGCTTTTTATGTTTTTAAAAGATAAAAAGCGGAGTAATAACCCCGCTTTTAGTAAGTGCAAATAATAACAACAAATTGTGTTTTATTTGCAAATTATTTTGACGTACTTTTAATGCTTATCACCATTCAATTCAATGCTATAACGCCAGAATTGATCTTCTGATTCAAAAATCACGCTAGACTCTTTAGGGTCACGGCTGCCCGCAGCGTACTGGTGTACCGGTGATTTATCTTCAGACCATGCTTTCACAATAGGATCAATCAAGCGCCATTGTGCTTCGACTTCACTAATATGCAGATATAGAGATGGGTCACCTTCCATTAAATTCAGTAAAAGTGATTCATAAGAGTCGATGCTTTCATCCGTTGCCTGGCGTTGTGGGCCGTCAATACTCAGTGTGCGGGTTGCAATATCTAATCCTGGAATCTTGGATTCAATTTCCATTTTGATACATTCGCGCGGCTGAATGTTGAGAATGAGCCAGTTTTGATGTTGCTCATTATTTAATTGCATAGGCGCTTTTTTGAAGCGTATAGAAACTGCCGTATTGCCTTCGTGCATACGTTTTGCAGTACGCACATAAAATGGCACACCTTTCCAACGCGGGTTATCAATAAACAATTTAAGCGCAGCATAAGTTTCAGTTACGCTTTCTGTGATGCCATCCCTTGCAAGCTCATCCAAATAACCCGCGACGTTTTCACCATGACCATCAGCCACACATACGCGGCCAGCTGCATATTGGGCACGGAAGGTACGTTTATTAAGCTCGCTGGCGGGAATTAACTCGATAGATTGTAGCAGTTTGATTTTTTCCGCGCGAATGCTGTCTGGGCTTAAATCTTTTGGTTTTTCCATTGCTACCAATGCTAATGTCTGCAATAAGTGGCTCTGTACCATGTCGCGCAGTGCGCCAGTGCCATCATAAAACTGTGTGCGGTCACCCACGCCAAGAATCTCATTATTAGTGATTTGTACGTGATCGATGTACTGATTGTTCCAAATTGGCTCAAACATCGTATTGGCAAAGCGTGTGAGCATTATATTTTGCAAGGCAGACTTACCCAGATAATGGTCAATGCGGTAGATTTGACTTTCTTTTAAGTGCTTGGTAATAGATGCCTGTAATGCCTGTGCAGAAGGTAAATCTGTACCAAAGGGTTTTTCAATCAACACACGGCGCCAGTGTTTGCTTTCTTCCAGTAAACCTACGTCTGATAAGCTTTCTACAATAGGCGCAAAGTCAGTTGGACGTACGGATAAAAAGTACGCCAAGTTTTGTGGAAATATGCTTTCGTTTGACAATGTAGTTTGCAATTTTTTGAAAGCATCTGGGTCGGCCGGTGGATTGGAATGGTAATGATTGCGGGCAATAAAGCGCTCATATACGGCCTGGTCGTAACCATTTTTAAATTTAGTATCCAACATTTTTTTGATGTCGGCTTGCCATGCGTCGCGCGATACTTCACCACGACCGACGGATAGAATTGCCATGTGATCCGGCAGACGGCCTGCAGCATCTAGTCGAAATAGACCAGGCATCAATTTAACGCGAGATAAGTTACCGCTAGCGCCAAATAACACCAGAGTACAGGGATCAATTTTTTTCATTTTTGAAAAACCTTAAAAAGTATATTATCTAAATCAAACCTAAATTTATCAATTAACATGAATTAAACTTAGGTAAAAATAAAAGGCCGTACAAGTTAAAGTACAGCCTTCTATTTTACTTAAAACTTACCGCTTTTACTGGGTTTTTTACCAGTTTTTTTAACGGAATTATTCACTAAGCTATTTTAGTGGCGACTTTCTGCTGCGGCGCCGTCTGATATGACATCAAGGTCCCCCCAGCCTAATCTGCGATTAAATAGCTCTAGCAATAAGCCCCAGCTTTGTAGCGCTAATGCTGGGTCGTAGCGTGGACCTTCGTCGCGCATAAATGCATGCTGACCATTGACTTCATGCCATGTGAATCTAGCGCCTACTTCTTCTAGGCGTGCTTTAAGCAGGTTTCGACCTTCAAGCGGTACATGAGGATCCTGACGACCCCAAATGTGTAGCAGCTCGCCTTTTATTTCACCGGCACGATCCATCGAGTTGTCATTTTTGCCTAAGCCTAAGCCTTTTTTGTGAATATCGGTGGCGTAGAAGCAGGTTGTTGCTAATACATCTGGGTTCATGGCTGCACGGAACGCAAGGTGCCCACCAATGCAAATGCCCATTACGCCTAAACGACCAGTACAATCATCGCGTGATTTTAAATAATCTAACACTGCACGCGCATCGCTGTCGTAAGCCTCAACAGGCTTGGTGATTTTGTGGGCATTGCCGCGTGTTGTGCCTTCTTCATCATAAGCAAGCACTGTACCTGGTGCTTCTAATTCGTGATAGATTTCTGGGCAGGCGACAATAAAGCCATGTCCAGCCAACATTGCCGCTGTACGGCGAATAGGGCCAGTCACTTGGAAAATTTCTGAGAACATCAGGATGCCAGGATATTTTCCTGGGGCAGCCGGGCGAAAAATATGCGCGCGCATGTCACCTGTCGGTGTAGAGATGTCGGCTACTTCACTGTCTTTGATAAGCATGTTGTTGTCCTTTTAGTTAAGGCCGATATAATAATGGAATGTGGCGATTACACAATAAGTTAGCACAAAAAAAACAATAATTAACATGACAATTTTTATGTGGTCGTGTCAAATTCTGCTTAATTTTTTTAAAGACGAGAATGAATAATGAAGCAGTCCAGTAATGTGCGTTGGCAGTATTTCGAGAGTATTGAATCTTTAAGGCATACCGTTTGTGATGCCATCGTGCAACGCGCTAATGAGGCCATTGCTCAACGCGGTCGATTTTCAATTGTGTTGGCGGGAGGTAATACGCCGCGGGCTGTTTATCGATTGTTGCGTGATGTAAAAATGGATTGGTCAAAGTGGCATATCTATCATGGTGATGAGCGCTGTTTGCCAAGCAATCATGTAGACCGCAATAGTTTGATGGCTGAGCAGGCGTGGCTGCAGTATGTGACTATTCCTGTAAGCCAGATTCACGATATTCCTGCACAATTAGGCCCGGTAACTGGTGCAAAAGCTTATGCAGAAACCTTAAAAAATGCAGATACATTTGATATGGTGATTTTGGGGCTGGGTGAAGATGGCCACACCGCATCACTATTTCCTAATCATGTAGTTGATAATAGCGCGGATGCTGTACCTGTATTTAACTCCCCAAAACCGCCAGCTGAGCGCATCACCATAAGTCAAAAACGCCTGAATAATAGCCGTGAAGTGATATTCTTAGTCACAGGGGAGGGCAAGCAAGAGGCCGTGGATAATTGGCGCAAGGGCGTGGCAATACCTGCAACATTAATCGCACCAGCCAATGGTGTAGTCGATGTGTATTGTTATGAGGTGGCGTTAAGTGAGTGAAGGCGCAGTTTTACTGCTGGAATGAACTGTCGGTATTAAAAATAACCTTTTGAATAATTATGGATAATGGCCAAGGGTTCGCGTAGCGCACCTTTGAATGCCATTCCCCAAGTGAGCCAGCACTGGCTGGGTGCTGCAGCATAACTAACATTAAAATCTAGTCCTAATTGACCGGCATCTACTAACTGTTTAATGCGCCACATGTGGTAAGGCTCAGAGACGATAATCACGCTTTTTACACCAGCAGCCTGTAACATTACTTGTGAAAATTTGAGGTTTTCTAATGTGGAGCTGGAGCGTGACTCAAGTAGTATATTCCCCTTAAAACCTTTGCTTCTGGCGTAGGCTTCCATCACCTGTGCTTCTATTCGGTTGTCCTCATGGTCGCGCCCACCAGACATGGCTAATTGTGTCACCAATCCTTGGCTAAACAGCAATATACCTTCATCTACGCGGCCAGTTAAGCACGGGTTAGGAGCGTCATGTAAGTAAGCACGGTTACCTAATATGAGCGCCACATCTGATTTTTGGCTAGGTGGGTGCGCTAATAAATTATTAGCATATGTGCCGATGATGATGAGTAAGCTGAGGTATAACAATGTTGCTGTAGACGAGATTAGGTAGATGCTAATGCGTAACCAGCGAGTCAAAAATGACAATAGAATTAATTGGCTAGGCAAGATGAAACTACCTGAAAACGCTCAGAGAATAGAGGCCAGCAAGATTAATCAAGACTACAAGCCAGAAGGTCAATTGAAACGTTTTTTTATTCGATTTGTGATGAAATATTCGTTGTGCAAATAATCCGCCCGGCCAGCCGCCAATTAGGCTTAGTGACTGTAAGGTGATTTCAGGTGTTCTACGTGAGCCATGTTCTGCGGCGCGTTTATCTTTCCAATAAAGAATAAATGTGAGTAAGCTTATCGTCGCGTAACTAAGCAAAATAACCGCTGGCAGCACGCCCGTCATTACGGCTAAATACATCAGCATTAAGAATGCTAAAGTGAAATAGACGGGAACAGCGCTTTGGCCTAATGTCAGCGGCTTTTGCTTATAGTTACTCACATTAAGTATTCTGAATCACAATATTCGGAAACTTACTGCTGTGATCCAAGCTGGCGTTGGCAATTTTAATGGCAGCCGCACGCGCGATCTGCTTGTAAATAGCTGCAATCTGGCTATCAGGCTCGGCGATTACAGTTGGTTTTCCACCATCTGATTGTTCGCGGATTTTAATGTCCAAGGGCAAGCTGCCTAACAAGTCTACGTTATAGTCTTTGCACATTAACGCGCCGCCACCTGCGCCAAAGATGTGTTCCTCATGACCGCATTTGCTGCAAATATGCGTACTCATGTTTTCAACAATACCTAAAATTGGTATGCCGACTTTTTCTAGCATTTTTAAGCCCTTACGCGCATCGAGCAAGGCAATATCTTGCGGTGTAGTGACGATAATAGCGCCTGTAACGGGAATCTTTTGTGCGAGCGTAAGTTGAATGTCACCTGTGCCCGGCGGTAGGTCGATGACTAAATAATCTAAATCATGCCAGTTGGTTTCGCGCAACAACTGCTCTAGTGCACCCGTTACCATTGGGCCACGCCACACCATAGGTGTGTCGGTATCGATCAAAAATCCAATCGACATGGCTTGTATGCCATGCGCCATCATTGGCTCCATACTTTTACCATCGGCGCTTTCTGGGCGACCACCGCTTATGCCTAGCATTTGTGGCTGGCTTGGGCCGTAAATGTCAGCGTCTAGCAAGCCTACAGTAGCGCCTTCTGTGGCTAATGCCAAGGCTATATTAACAGAAGTGGTGGATTTACCAACGCCACCTTTACCAGATGCAATAGCGATAACGTTTTTAACGTTAGGCAATAGGTTAACGCCGCGTTGCGCACTATGGCTCACAATCCTGCTACCGATGTTTACTGTAACATTGCCAATATCGGCAATAGATTTAAGCTGGTTGACGACGAGTGCCTTCAGGCTTTCTAACTGGCTTTTGGCCGGGTAGCCAAGCACAATGTCCAAGCTGACGTTATTGCCGTCTAACTTGATGTTTTTAGCAGATTTACTCGAGACAAAGTCGCGACCAGTATTGGGATCAATAAGGGTTTGTAGTGCTGTTGTAATGCTTTGTTCATTTAGTGCCATGGTTTTAAGCTTCGAATAATTTTCAAAGCATTATTTTAACGTAGTAGAGAGTTTAATTACTACATTAGATGCGCATTTGCTAAAATAGATCATTCAATAAAAATTTAACTTTTAAGCCCTTTATGACGCCACAAACACCTGAAAACATTCCGGTAAGAAAAATACTGGTCACATCTGCCTTACCTTATGCCAACGGTAGCATTCACCTTGGCCATTTGGTGGAATATATTCAAACTGATATTTGGGTGCGTTTTCAAAAAATGCAGGGGCATACGGTGCATTATGTCTGTGCTGATGACACGCATGGCACGCCGATTATGCTACGTGCGGAAAAAGAGGGTATTACCCCAGAGGCTTTGATCGCCAATGTGCATAAAGAACACAGCGCAGATTTCGCTGATTTTTTGGTGGAGTTTGATAATTATTACTCGACTAACGCACCAGAGAATAAAGAGCTCTCACAAGATATTTACAACAAGCTTAAAGCCGCTGGAAAAATATCCACCAAAACGATAGAACAGTTTTACGACCCTGTTAAAAATATGTTCTTGCCTGATCGCTTTATTAAAGGCGAATGCCCAAAGTGTCATGCCAAAGATCAGTATGGCGACTCCTGTGAGGTCTGCGGCGCAACTTATAACCCTACTGAGCTTATTAATGCATATTCTGCAGTTTCTGGTGCCGCACCTGTTCGTAAAGAAACTGAGCATTACTTTTTCAAACTATCTGAATGTGAAGATTTTTTAAAAGAGTGGACACGCTCCGGCACGCTACAAGGCGAAGCCGCAAATAAGATGGGTGAATGGTTCGAAAGCGGCTTGAATGATTGGGATATTTCACGCGATGCACCATATTTTGGCTTTGAAATTCCAGATGCGCCAGGCAAGTATTTTTATGTGTGGCTAGATGCCCCTATTGGCTACATGGCCAGTTTCAAAAAGTTATGCAGTGATACAGGTTTGGATTTTGATGAATACTGGAATAAAGACTCCAGCACTGAGCTATACCACTTTATTGGGAAAGATATTCTCTATTTTCACGCCTTATTCTGGCCTGCGACCCTAGAATTCAGCGGCTACCGCAAACCGACCAAGATTTTCTCACATGGCTTTTTAACCGTGAATGGCGAGAAAATGAGTAAATCACGCGGTACCTTTATTACTGCGCGTAGTTATTTAGACCATATTAAGAATCCAGAATATTTACGTTATTACTATGCGGCTAAACTCAATAGCACGATGGAAGATATTGATTTAAGTTTGGATGACTTTGTAGCGCGGGTGAATAGTGATCTGGTGGGTAAGTTTATTAACATTGCTAGTCGTACCGCCGGTTTCATTAATAAGCGCTTTGATGGCAAGTTGTGCAGTTCATCTGATAATCAAGTGGTTGTGGAGTTGAAGCAAAGTGCTCCAGCTATTGCAGAGGCTTACGAGGCACGTGAATATGGTCGCGCTTTGCGCGAGATTATGCGCCTAGCTGATAGTGCTAACGGCTTTGTAGCTGAAAAAGCGCCTTGGGTGATGGCTAAGCAAGAAGGCCAAGATGCTGCCTTACAATTGGCATGTTCAGATGCGCTAGAGATGTTCCGTTTGCTGACACTTTATTTAAAGCCAGTATTGCCAAAGTTAGCTTTTGAGATTGAACAGTTTCTCAATATAGCGCCATTAGCGTGGGCTAATGTTGATGCATCTTTAACACAGGACCATAGCATTAATGCTTATGAGCATCTTATTACCCGAATAGATCCTAAATTTATCGAAGCCATGACAGAAGCCAATAAAGAAAACTTGGTGGCGACACCTCAAGTAGCCGCGCCCGTAGCAGTTCCAGCAGTTTCGTCTGCTTTACCAGAAGCTGAGTACATTAGCATCGACGATTTCACCAAAGTGGATTTGCGTATTGCTAAAATCGTCAATGCCGAGCATGTAGAAGGTGCTGAAAAACTATTAAAACTTACTTTAGATATTGGTGAAGAGACTACGCGCCAGGTATTTTCCGGTATCAAGTCTGCTTATGACCCTGCGACCTTAGTCGGGCGGTTAACCGTGATGGTGGCTAACTTAGCGCCGCGTAAGATGAAGTTTGGCATGAGCGAAGGCATGGTGTTAGCTGCCAGCGATGAACGTGGCGGTCCATTTATTCTCAGTCCAGATGTTGGCGCACAATTGGGCATGCGTGTGAAATAGTGATATGATGTGCCAAAATTTAATGTGTGATTTTTTCCCACGTTAATTTGTGGTTATATAAACCACTTAAATCTTATTAAATTGGTACAAACAGAACACTATTTTGTGTAAGGAAAGGAAGTTGTAATGAATTTTATCAATGCGAAATTATTGGCAATCGTATTATTTTCAAGTCATATTTTATCAAGTCATGCAATGGCTGAAGATAGCAATCTTAAAACGATATTAGGCGGCGGTGTAGGTGCGGCGGCAGGTACTGCGATTGGAAGTGTGGTTGGCGGTAGAACTGGTGAAGTTGTCGGCGGCGCTGTAGGCGGCGGCTTAGGTGGCGCGGTCAGTACCAGGGGTGAAGGTCAGGCTGGTGCCGTGATTGGTGGTGCTGCCGGTGGTGCCGGTGGCGCGTATGTGGGCCGTAAAGTCAGCCATAGTCGAACCGGTGCGATAGTCGGTGCTGGTGCGGGAGGCGCTGGTGGGGCGGTAGTGGGTAAAATTATCGCTGAACCAGATGGCAGTAGTAGACGTGGACAAGATCAATATGGTCGTCATCGCAATCATAGGCATGATAATTATGACAATCGCGACAACTATGGTAATCGGGATAACTATGACAATAGAGATAATTACCGTCATCGTGAGCATGATCGCCATGAAGACTAACTAAAATTAACAGTTAACGTTAGCCAAACAAAAGCCCCGCATGCGGGGCTTTTGTTTGATGCTGGTTTAAAACTTCAGTACAAATATATCTTTAAGGTTTTGGCAAAAGTACAACGCTTTATTAATCCTCAGCTCTGTTTAACTAAATTACTTGGTTTTTGTTACAGCGGCCGCAGCTGGCGCTGCATCTGCTTTAGCCGCTTTCTTTTCATCAGCCGCGGCTTTTTTTGCTGCTTTTTTCGCATCTGCAGCTGCCTTTTTATCAGCTTTAGCTGTATCAGCAGGTTTTACATCTGCAGGTTTAGCTGCTGGAGTAGCTACATCAGCAGCTTTAGCCGCTTTGGCTTCTTTAACCGGTTTAGCATCTTTAGCAGTTTTGCTTGCAGAAGCAGTAACTGTTGTTGCACCGCTCACAGAGATCTCGCTTTTAAGACTTTGCATGGTTTTATCACCAATACCAGGTACATTGTTGAGTTCATCAACAGTTTTAAAGCCGCCATTTTTCTTACGGTAGTCGATAATAGCTTGAGCCTTTACAGGGCCAATGTTTTTAAGGCTTTCAAGTTCGGCTTGTGTTGCAGTGTTAATGTTAACGCCTGCTAATGCGCTAAGACTAAAGCTTAAAAAAGTAACTAAGGCTAATAACATTTTTTTCATTTTTGATTCTCCAAGATGTTAAAACTGCTAGTTTAAAATATAAATTTTCATAAAAATATACGCATGCAATCATAACGTAAATAATTAACAGGCTACAAAACGCATAACATGAATTTACATCTTGACACACTATGCTTACGGCAAGCTTACAACTATAAATGAGCACATTCAGCGTGAATAGCCTCTAATGCTTTTAAGGGATTTGCTGCTTGTGTAATCGGTCTGCCTATCACCAAATAACTCGCCCCATTTTTTAAAGCATCTGCTGGCGTAACAACGCGTGATTGGTCATCTTGGTTGGCATGGGCAGGACGAATGCCTGGTGTGACTAAGCAAAAGTCATTGCCTAATTGATTGCGCAGTGTAGTAGCTTCTAATGCCGAACACACAACGCCGTCTAAACCTGCTTGCTGAGTCAGTTTGGCAAGATTCAGCACATGCGTTGCTAGGTCTGTTTGTATGCCAACTTGATTTAAACTTGCTTGATTCATACTGGTAAGTACGGTGACTGCAATTAAGAGTGGCTTTGTATCACTATTATTCACTGCTTGACGAGCTGCTTGCATCATTTCTAAGCCGCCACTGGCATGTACATTCAGCATCCAAACGCCCAAGTTACTTGCTGCACTACAGGCTTTAGCCACGGTATTCGGAATGTCATGAAATTTTAAATCTAAAAATACACCAAAATTTGCTCTGGTCAATTCTTCAACAAACTGTGGGCCAACAGCAGTAAAAAGCTCTTTGCCAACTTTAAGTCTGCATAACGCAGGGTTTAGTTGGTTGACTAACTTGAGTGCACTTGCTGCGTCAGCATAATCAAGGGCGACGATGATTTTAGGGTCATTGATATTGGATGTTGGTTGCTTCGTCATGTTCATTTACTTAAATTTTATTAATTAAACGGTTGTAGGTTCGGCAGGCAGGGCTTCCCATGCATTGCATGCTGGGCATTGCCAATGATGATATTTAGCTTTGAAGCCGCAATGCTCGCAGTGGTAGGCCGTTCTATTGCCAATAGCGTGCCTTACCGCCTGTTGCATCAGCTGTGTATCTTGCTGGCCGCCAGTCTTATTGCTTGTTTCTACAATCGCACGTGCCTGCAGTAATTGGTCTAGCGTGTTCAGGCTGGGTTTTTTAATTAATTCGTTACGTGCTAATTTGGCTGCGCTTTCAGCACCTTCTTCTGCGAGCGTTGCTTCGTATAGCACGTTGAGTAATGATGGTAGCTTGTAAGTTTGTAGATACGTTTGTAATAAGCTTAAGCCTTCAGCTGTTTGATTAAGGGCACGATAGCTGTTGAGTAGTTTAGGGGCAATTAATCCTAGATATTCAGGTTTTTGAAATTCAATGCGTTTCCATGTAGAGATTGCGGCCTTGTGTGCATCAGCTTCTGCTTCTAAATCACCCAATAATACATTGGCGCGTACACAGTTTTTATTGGCATTCAATGCCTGTTCTAATTCGAATATAGCGGTATGCGTGTCATTTGCCAGCTTAGACTTAACCGCCATTTCACAATAATAATGTGAGATTTCAACGCGGAAAGGTACGCCTGAAAGCCTTTCCAGCTCAGTTGCCGCTTTAATCGCACGCTCCCACTCGCGTTCTCGTACATAGATTTCTAACAAAGCACGTAAGGCTGGTTGACGGTAGCGGTCGTCATTGAGCGATTCAAACAGCTCCTCTGCACGATCCAGCAAACCTGCTTTAAGATAATCCTGCGCAAGCTCGGCGGTCACTGCAAGTTTCTGTTGCGGTTCGAGTTCTTTTTTTTCTAATAGATTCAAGTGGAGATGAATCGCTCGATCGACTTCACCGCGTCGCCTAAATAGGCTGCCTAAAGCAAAATGTAGTTCAAGAGAATCGGTATTAGCCTGTACCGCTTCAGAAAAAGCCTCAATCGCTTTGTCGTGCTGATTGGTAATAAGGAAATTCAAACCCTTAAAATAGGCGGCGGGTAAGGCTGTAGATTCGGCGAGTAGCTGTTTAAGATCAACACGTGCTGCCAACCAGCCAAGACTGAAAAACAGCGGTAGCGCAAGTAACCACCAAAATTCAAATTCCATGATGCTTCACTTTGCGCTGGTTAAGGTTAATTGTGAAATGATTATTATGCTGATTGGTTAAGCATTTAATGATGATGAGTTGCATAAGGTGTGATTTTAGCTTAATTCAATGATTATGTAAGGTTTTCAATATTGCGGGTAGCTAAAAACAATAAAAAAACGGCAGCTAGAAGCTGCCGTTTTGAAAGAACTTAAAACATTAAAGCAAAAGCGTTTAGCCTAAATCCACACGCTCACGTAACTCTTTACCCGCTTTAAAGTGAGGGACATGTTTTTCAGGTACCTGTACTTTGCTGCCAGTTTTAGGATTACGACCTAAGCGTGGTGGACGGTAATTCAAGCTAAAGCTTCCAAAGCCACGGATCTCAATGCGCTCGCCAGTGGCAAGGTTATCAGACATCGCATCTAAAATCGCTTTTACTGATAGTTCGGCATCTTTCACCACTAACTGCGGAAAACGCTCAGCAAGTAGGGTAATTAGCTCAGATTTAGTCATGCTTATGTGCCTTTGTCTTGTAACTAATTAGCTTATTTCTTGCTGTCTAATTTTGCTTTTAATAGCGCACCAAGGTTGGTTGTACCAGCAGTAGCACCATCACTTGGTACTTGTGGAGCAACATCTTTAGTTTTAGCAGACTTAGCTTTAGGCTTAGCATCAGATTTTTCGTCAGTTGAACCTGTAGCACCTGATGGATCAGCAGAAAGTTGTTTCACACCTAGTGAAATACGTTCTTTTTCTACATCAATTGCCAAGATAACAGCTTGAAGTTCGTCACCTTTTTTGAAGTTGCGGATTGCTTCTTCACCAGTTTGTGACCATGATAGATCTGAAAGATGTACAAGACCATCAATACCGCCTGGCAAGCCGATAAATACGCCAAAGTCAGTAATTGATTTGATTTGACCTGAAACGATATCACCTTTGTGGTGCGTTGCAGAGAACTCATCCCAAGGGTTAGCTTGGCATTGTTTCATACCTAATGATAAACGACGACGCGCTTCATCAATTTCAAGGATCATGACTTCAACTTCGTCACCTAATTGTGCAATTTTGCCCGGGTGAATGTTTTTGTTAGTCCAATCCATTTCAGAAACGTGAACTAAACCTTCGATACCTGGTTCGATTTCAACGAAAGCACCGTAGTCAGTTAAGTTAGACACTTTACCGAATAAACGTGTGCTTACTGGGTAACGGCGTGTTAATGCAACCCATGGGTCATCGCCTAGTTGTTTAATACCTAATGAAACACGGTTTTTCTCTTGATCGAATTTCAAGATTTTTGCTTCAACTTCTTCACCTACTGTAAGCACTTCTGATGGGTGCTTAACACGACGCCAAGCCAAGTCAGTAATGTGTAGTAAACCATCAATGCCGCCCAAATCAACGAACGCGCCATAATCAGTAATATTTTTAACGATACCTTTAACAACTGCACCTTCAGCTAACGTACCCATTAACGCTTCACGGTCTGCACCCATGCTAACTTCCATGACAGCACGACGTGAAACAACGATGTTGTTACGTTTACGATCTAGTTTGATTACTTTTAGGTCACACTCTTTGTTTTCAAAAGGTGTAGTGTCTTTTACTGGACGTACATCCACTAATGAACCTGGTAAGAAAGCCATGATGCCGTTTACAGAAACGCGTAAACCGCCTTTAACTTTACCGCTTACAAAGCCTTTAATGATACGACCTTCGTTCATCGCATCTTCTAGGTCTAGCCATGTTTCCATGCGTTTTGCTTTTTCGCGTGAAAGTACGGTTGAACCAAAGCCATCTTCCAGCTTTTCGATTGCAACTTTAACAAAGTCACCCACTTTAACTTCAAGTTCGCCTTGAGCGTTTTGGAATTCAGATGCAGCGATAACGCTTTCTGATTTAAGACCTGCGTTAACAATTACGTGATCTTGGTCAACTGAGATTACTTCAGCCGTGATCACTTCGCCAGAACGCATTTCTTGGCGAGCTAAGCTTTCTTCAAAAAGCGCAGCAAAAGATTCCATCGGTGAAGCAGTAGATTTAGAAGTAGAAGCCATTAAATAAAATTACCTAAAAAATAATCCCACCTAGCAGTGGGGTAGTTAAAAAAACTACGAATCAATGAGATGCGTAGACGTGAAAAAGTTACTAAATTTCAAAGAATAGAATTATAACTAAAACATTGAAAAATAAAAGACTATTTACACTTTTTAAGCTGATAATTTTGTAAAACATAGTCAACTGCTTGAGAAATGCCTAAATTATCAGTTTCAAGCAAAATGGCATCGTTTGCCATGATAAGCGGAGCGCTTGCTCTGCCCTTGTCTCTGGCATCGCGCTCTTGTAAATCTAGTAAAATATCGTCATACGAAACTTGAATGTCGTTGCTAGATTGATTTTTATTAAGTAACTGTTGGTAGCGGCGCTGAGCACGCACCTCGGTGGTCGCAGTGAGAAACACTTTCAATGGTGCATTGGGGAAAATTACCGTGCCCATATCACGGCCATCGGCAACTAACCCCGGTGCTTGGCAAAAACTATGCTGTAAATCAAGCAGGGCGGCACGCAATAGCGCATGCACGGCAACTTGTGATGCGCCTTTACCCATTTCTTCGGTACGAATGGCGTCTGAAATATCATGGTCGTTTAAAAAGATATGACCATCTTTAAATTGAATGTGCAGGTTTTTTGCGCATTCAGCCACCGCTGAAGCATCATCCCACGTTATATTTTGCTGTTGCGTTGCCAGTGCCACAATGCGATACAGCGCGCCAGAATCTAAATAATGGAAACCCAGTTGGGCAGCAACCAGTTCAGCTATGGTGCCTTTGCCGGAGGCAGACGGGCCATCGATGGCGATAACAGGAATTGCATCAAGCATGACAGACCTTTGCGAACTCAGAAAAATAGTTAGGAAAGGTTTTAGCCACACAGTTTGGGTCATTAATAATAATTGGCACACCGCCTAATGAAACCAGTGAAAAACACATTGCCATGCGGTGATCATCGTAAGTGTCAATTACGGCATTAGGCGTTAATTGGGCCGGCGGTGTGATTTTTATGTAGTCTGCACCTTCTTCAACAATAGCGCCTACTTTGCGAAGCTCGGTCGCCATTGCAGCAATGCGGTCTGTTTCTTTCACGCGCCAGCTGGCAATGTTTCTGAGCGTGGTTGTGCCTTCGGCAAATAGGGCGGCAATAGCCAAGGTCATGGCAGCATCAGGGATATGATTGCAATCTAGATCTATAGCCTTTAATTTGCCGTTAATTGTGCCTTTAGACATTACATAATTATCACCCCAGCTAATATTAGCGTCCATGAGGCTTAAGGCTTCTGTAAACTTTACATCGCCTTGAATGCTATCTTTGCTTACGCCTATGATACGTACTGGGCCACCGCCGATGGCTCCGGCAGCGAAGAAATAAGAAGCTGAGGAGGCATCTCCTTCAACAAAGAACCGACCAGGACTCTGATAGCTCGTATTGGCTGGAATAGTGAAGCGTCGCCAGCCTTCGCGCTGAACAGTTACGCCAAACTTAGCCATTAAATTGAGCGTAATTTCTATGTAGGGTTTAGAGATAAGTTCGCCGACTACTTCAATGGTCGCTTGCTGTTTGGTGAGTGGCAACGCCATTAAAAGCGCAGTTAAAAACTGGCTGGATACATCACCGCGTATTTGCAACGGCTGGCTTAAATCAAGCGTTGCAGGGGATATTCTAAGCGGTGGAAATCCTGCATTTTCTAAACATTCAATTTGCGCACCAGCTTGTAGTAAGGCGTTTACCAAATCGCCAATCGGCCGTTCGTGCATACGCGGCACACCACTTAGTACATAGTTTCCGTTAGAAAAAGCCAATGCGGCGGTGAGCGGCCTAAATGCAGTGCCTGCATTACCTAAAAATAAATCCGCATGTTTGTTTGGGAAATTGCCACCGCAACCTGTTACGCGCCATGCGTTCTCAGCAAAGTTTTCTAATTGTACTCCCAGCTTTTCTAGGGCTTCTAACATGCGTGCGGTATCGTCAGACGCTAATAAATCGCAGATTTCCGTGGTGCCGGTTGCCAATGCAGCAAGCAATAAGGTGCGGTTTGAAATGCTTTTCGAGCCGGGTAAGGTGATGCTGCCTTCGGCGTGGTTAACGGCAGGTAAGGGTAGATTTTTCATTATGTATAAATTCAATTTTTCTTAAATTGTCATGCCCGCAAGACTGTAAAGGCTTTGTGGGGATGGTGGCTGGGTTACTGAGTCCGTCCCCAAGCGTTTCGGGCAACACTGGCGCGCTCAAACAAAGCTTGTAAGCCTGCGCTGTCTTCGTTCTCAAGCAATTTTTTTAGGGTAGATAATTCAGCTTGGTATGCCGTTAACTCATTTAATAAGGCATTTTTATTGGCCAAACTAATGTCACGCCACATTTCTGGATGGCTGCCTGCGATACGGGTAAAGTCTCTAAAGCCGCTGGCGGCAAAGCCAAACAACTGCGCTGCATTGGGGCGAGTAGCAATATCATCTACTAATGCAAATGCCAGCAGGTGCGGTAAATGGCTCACAGCGGCAAAAATGCTATCGTGCGTTTCAGCTGGCATCTGGCTTACATTGGCGCCAATGGTTTGCCAAAGTTTAGTGACCGCTAAAACTGCTTGCTTGTTAGTGCTGGGGGTAGGTGTAAGCACTACATTTTTATTCAGGTATAAATCAGCGGTAGCCGCAGTCACACCACTTTTTTCAGCGCCAGCAATCGGGTGGCCGCCAATAAACTGGTTAGACTGCTCACCTAAAATTTCTTCTGCACATCGCAGTACATCACACTTGGTACTACCGGCATCGGTAAGCACAGTAAACGCATTCAAATGCGGTTTGATGGAAGTTAGTATAGCTGGCGTTTGTGCCACAGGCGCTGCAATCAACACCATGTCAGCATCTTTAAGCGCAAGCGCAATGTCACTGGTTGCAAGGTCAATCACACCTAAGTCGAGAGCCGCTTGCAGGCTTTCGCTGGTGCGACCAACCCCCACGATTTGCGGCGCGTCATTAACCCCGCAGGCTTTTTTTAGAGCCAGCGCAACCGAGCCACCAATCAAGCCCACACCAAATATAACGAGTTTTTTCAATTCATATTGACTTTGAGTTGCAATAAAGCCAATTGTAGCATCGTTAGAATTATCAAGCTAAAACCTTAGGTAATTTTTGCCTACTTAAAATATCAGCGAAAATACTAGTGAAAATGCAAGCGAAAACACTGAATAGTTCATTTCAACCATTCATTACCTATCAATTTTTCTAGCGGCATAAAGTTCTGTTTATACGCCATTTTTTTGCTATCTTTAATCCAATAGCCTAGGTATAAGTAGGGTAAGTTTAAAGATTTAGCCCATTCTATTTGCCATAGCACATTAAATGTACCCAGGCTTGCTTTTGCATCACTGGTTTCGTAAAAGGTATATACGGCTGAAATGCCATCGTGCACAAGGTCAATCACGCTGACCATTTTGAGTTGCTCGTTTTCCCTGAACTCGACCATCACGCTTTCTACATTGGTTTCGCATAAGAAATGACGGTATTGTTCGACATCGTTTTCGTCAGGCTTGTCATCTTGATTTAATTCGTCATTAGCATGTCTAGCTTTCTGGTAGGCAGCGTAGAGGGCGTAATGTTCAGCATAAAACGCTACAGGTAAAATGGTGGTAACGAGGTTTTGATGTTGTTTGTAAGCGCGCTTTTGGCTGCGGTTAGGTATGAAGTCTTGCAGAATGATACGCACAGGTATGCATTCCTGGCAGATTTCGCAATGCGGTCTGTAGGCAAACTTGCCGCTACGCCTGAAGCCTTGCTGAATAAGGCTGCTATAGGTTTCAGCATTGACTAGGTGTTGGGGGGTGGCGATTAAGCTTTGCGCGAGTTTGTTCGGCAAGTAGCCACAGTTATAGCTAGTGGTGACGTAAAACTGTAGCTTTTGTAAGGGTGGTTCGCTTGGTAATGTCATCGTTGGATTATAAACCTAAACTTTTATGGATGTTGTTCAGGCACTTTTTATCAGTATGGATAGTTGGTGGATAAAGTCATCCCGACTAATTTCTTTGGCGCCAAAGCTTGCTAAGTGCGCGGTTTTCATCTGGCAATCTATCAGGCCTACGCCTTCATCTTTGAGCTTTTTTACCAGGCTCGCAAACGCGACTTTGGATGCGTCTGTTACGTGGTGAAACATACTTTCACCGTAAAACATATTGCCAATTTTAACACCGTAGCAGCCGCCTACTAATATATTATCAAGCCAGCATTCTGCGCTTGTTGCGTAGCCCGCATCATGCAATGTGCAATATGCATCAATAATATCTTCAGTAATCCAAGTGCCAGGCTGACCTTTTCGTGCGGTATTGCTGCAAGCGGTAATCACTTGGCGAAAGGCAGTGTTGAAGCGTACATCAAAGGGGCAGTTTTTAAGTGTTTTTTTTAGTGAGTTTGATATTTTTAGCTCATTAGGAAAAAGCACCATGCGTGGATTGGGGCTCCACCACATGATTGGTTCGCCATCGCTAAACCAAGGGAATATGCCTTGTTGGTAAGCGCTTAACAATCGATTGAGCGACAAGTCGCCACCAATCGCGATTAAGCCGTTGGGTTCTGTTAAGGCGTGTGCAAGTGGCGGAAAGTCGCAATCGCCATCAATGGCAGCTACGCGCCCGTTTGCTAGTTGGTAGTAAGCGTGACTCATAAACTTTGTTCTGATTTTCTTGTCATAATTTTAGATGAAAAATGCCGCACTTGTTTTTTGAAATAAGTTAGCCTTACCTTTGTGTGTCTTTTCAACTTGAGATCAAATAAAGCTAATGTGTTTGCTACGGTCTGTTTCGTACTTCTGCTATTAACAGTATTCATCACAGAAGCTGTTTATGCCAGTGAAAAGGTCTAAATAAATTAACAATAAATAGGATGTGATATGCAATATCTAATTATGAAATACTTGATCACTGCTGGTGTGGTTGTGCTGGTGTCCGAATTTGCAAAACGTAGCGATAAACTGGGTGGATTAATCTCGGCTTTGCCTATGGTCACCGTGCTTACCTTGATTTGGCTTTATGTTGAGCATCAACCAGCCAGTAAAATTGCGAATCATGCTTACTATACATTTTGGTATGTGTTGCCAACCTTGCCCATGTTTTTGCTTTTTCCGTATTTATTACCTAAATGGGGCTTCGTACTCACCTTAATTTCCTGTGTGGTATTCACCATGGTGGTATTTTTATTATTCGCATTAGCGGTGAAACAGTTCGGTATAGATTTATTATAAACAATATTATAAGTAGGGTTACTCGCGCCAAAATTTTATAAAAATAGCTTCTTAATCATACAATTAGCGCGTAAAATGCGCGGACTTTAAAATTTGTAGCGGATATCTTGGAACAATACTTAACAATGCTTGCAAAGCCCATTCATACCTATCGCCCATATTGGGCGAAGCGGTTTGGTGCGGCGCCAATTCTACCGATGAGCCGAGCCGAGATGGACGCGCTTGGCTGGGATAGTTGCGACATTATTTTGGTTTCAGGCGATTGTTATATTGATCATCCCAGTTTTGGGGTGGCTTTGGTAGGGCGTTTATTAGAAGCGCAAGGTTTTCGCGTAGGCATTATTGCGCAACCTGATTGGCAAAATGCCAGTGCTTTTAAAGTGCTCGGCAAGCCGAATCTGTATTTTGGTGTGACCGCAGGTAATATGGATAGCATGGTCAATCGCTATACGGCGGATAGAAAAATCCGTAGTGATGATGCTTATACACCTGATGCGGCACCAAACAAACGGCCAGACCGCGCAGTACTTGTGTATAGCCAGCGCTGTCGCGAGGCTTATTCTGATGTGCCATTAGTGATTGGCAGCATTGAAGCTAGCTTGCGCCGTATTGCCCATTATGATTACTGGAGCGATAAAGTTCGCCGCAGTATTTTGGTGGATTCTAAAGCCGATATTTTGCTATACGGTAATGCTGAACGCGCTTTGGTGGAATTAAGTCACAGAATCGCCAAAGGTGAAAAAGTGGCGGATATTCAAGATATTCGCGGTACTGCTTTTTTACGTAAAAAAATTCCGGAAGGTTGGAGCGAGATTGAAAGCACCAAGCTTGATCGCCCCGGTGCAGTTGATAAGCCAGTTGATTCCTATGAACTGAAAATGGGTAAAGCCGACGCAAGTTGTGCAACTGATGACAATCAAGCGAAGACAGATTTACCAGAAGGCACAAAAGCCATTGAGATTGTGCGCAAACCTAAGGCTGATAGAAGCCGGCAGGTAGTACGTTTGCCTGATTATGAAGCTGTGGCGCAAAACCCGGTGTTATATGCGCATGCTTCCCGAGTGCTGCACTTAGAAGCAAACCCAGGCAATGCACGCGCGTTGGTGCAAAAGCATGGTGATAGGGAAGTGTGGTTAAACCCACCGCCCATTCCGCTGACCACCAAAGAGATGGACTATGTATATGACATGCCATATGCACGTAAGCCGCACCCCCTGTATAAAGATGCGAAAATTCCTGCGTGGGAAATGATCCGCTTTAGCGTGAATATCATGCGCGGCTGTTTTGGCGGCTGCACGTTTTGCAGTATCACCGAACATGAAGGCCGCATTATTCAAAGCCGTAGTGAAGCCAGTATATTAAAGGAAGTAGAAGAGATTCGCGATAAAGTCGAAGGCTTTACTGGTGTGATCTCTGACCTTGGCGGCCCAACGGCGAATATGTACCGTATTGCTTGTAAGAGTGAATCGATTGAAAAATCTTGCCGAAAAATGAGCTGTGTGTACCCGGGCGTTTGCGAAAACTTGAATACCGACCATAGCGCGTTGATTCAGCTATATCGCAAAGCTCGCGCTATTAAAGGTGTGAAAAAAATATTAATCGGTAGCGGTGTGCGCTACGACCTTGCCGTTAAGTCGCCAGAATATGTCAAAGAGCTGGTACAGCATCATGTAGGCGGCTACTTGAAAATTGCCCCTGAACATAGTGAAGAAAATGTATTAAGCAAAATGATGAAACCAGGCATGGATGCTTATGATGAATTCAAAGCCATGTTTGAAAAATTTAGCGCAGAAGCCGGCAAGAAGCAGTATTTGATTCCCTACTTTATTGCGGCTCATCCCGGCACTACCGATAATGATATGCTGAGTTTGGCATTATGGCTTAAAAAGTACGACTTTAAGTTAGACCAGGTACAAACATTTACGCCTACACCTATGGCCATGGCCACTGCCATGTATCACTCTGGCAAAAATCCGCTACGTAAAGTGACGGCAGATTCTGAAAATGTGCCAATTCCAAAAGCGGGAAACGTGCGTAAATTGCATAAAGCATTTATCCGTTATCACGACCCCAATAATTGGCCTATGTTGCGCGAAGCATTGAAAAAAATGGGCCGGGAAGATTTGATCGGTAATGGCAAACAGCATTTGATTCCTGCTTGGCAGCCACTCTCAACGAAGCCTGTTACCACCGTGCGTGGCGAGCAGTTAGAACGTACCGTTCGACCAAGACGAGTGCCAGAGAATAAGCGTAAATACTCTTAGCGTGTAGTTCAGCGCATGTAGTCCAACGGCATTGTAAATTAGACTATTTTTTGTTCTTGTTGCTAATGTCAGTGTTGTGTGCACTTGCCAGCATCGAACGTTCCAGATTAAAGGTGTACTTGTGTATTAAGCCCTCGTTGCCTCGTGACGGTTCTATATATTGCAAGCCGATGCGGTATTTTATGCTGCCGCTTTTTACTGGCACCGGCATGATGTTTTTCACCTGTAGCGTAAGGTTAGCCATGCCTACATCAGGAAAGCTTATTTTGCAGCTATCAAAACTAGCACCTTCTACTAGTGCTGGATGCAATGGGTCGGTCGCTATGACCCCAACACCGCCGAGGCTCACATCGACAATGGCTAGTTCCAGAGTTCTGTCTCCACCAGAGTCTACTTCATTGGGAATAGGAATTTGGCATGGTATAGCATTTAATATAGGTGTTGGAACGCGAAAGAAATCTCTGCGCTGCATACGTACCAGCTGAATAGGGAGGTCAATCTTGATGGCTTTGCCATCGGCCTTGTTGGCCACGGAAATTTGTTCACTGACCCACTTGATTCTAACCCCGTCATCTCTTAAAAATACCACATGCGAGCTCAGTAGTAACTTGTTGTTAAAGGCCTCATCAAGACCAATATCAAGATAAACTGCATGATTATTCTCGTCTACTTCAATAATTGTGGTCAGGTACTCATCGTCGCCGCGGTTGAATGAAGCTTTAATCGTTGTTTTTCGCTTCGACAGATCGGACAATATCTGGATGATTTCTTTAAGGTTGTGAACCAAGTAAGGTTCTTCCTCTGGTAAGTGTGTTTCGTAGCCCATGGATTTCCTATCGTACCTTATTGATGGTTTTTGATTGGTAGTTACTGACTTGTAATTACAGACTTATAATACATATCACACCAACTTTGTTAATTTCTTACGTAGCATTCAGCTTTGCCATATCACTTTCAGTTAGCCAACGCCATTCGCCAACCGCTAAGTCATCTGGCAATTTTAACTCACCAATTTGAATGCGCTTCAGGCCTTCAACACGGTTGCTGATGGCTGCAATCATACGTTTTACTTGGTGATATTTACCTTCTGCCAGCGTCATGTGAATCACATGGTCGCTGATGCGTGTGCAAGCCAGTGCGGCTATTGGCGCATCTTCATCCACTAATTGCACACCTTTTAAAATATGTGCGATTTGGCTTTCGTCTACTGGGTGTTTACAGGTGACTTCGTATACTTTAGGTACTTTGTGTTTTGGGGAGCTCATGCGATGGATAAACTGCCCGTCATCGGATATCAGTATCAAGCCAGTGGTATCTTCATCTAATCTGCCTATGCATTGCACGTCACGCACGACAAGTGGATGTGGAAGCAGGCTATAAATAGTAGGGTGGTGTTGCGTTTTGTGCGAGCATTCATAATCGCTCGGTTTGTGTAACATTAAGTAAGACTTTTCACGATAACTCCACTCTTCACCGCGCACGGTATATAGCAAGTTTTCTAATTCAAACTCAGCGTTGGGGTCGTCGCATGGTGCGCCATTAACGGTGATTTCATTATTCCAAACCATGATGCGACATAGTTTGCGTGCACCAAAGCCTTGGTTGTGGAGGATACGTTCTAGTGGTAGTTTTTTAGCCATACAATATTATAACGCGAGCCATAAAAAAGCCCATGTGCTAAACCCATAATAGAAGCAAGCCGCATATACCTAGCGAAATTGAAAATTAAATAAATTGTGACTTTAAGTTAAAATGCCATTTTGGCATGCAAACAAGTGTTATATTTTTGATAGGGTAGGTCGTATAAATTATGTCTTTTAAGCATATTGTTTCGCGTGATAATCCAGTGTTCAAACAGCTTAAAAAACTGGCAGATAACGCCCGTGAGCGGCGTAGCGAAGGTAAAACACTGTTAGATGGCGTGCATCTGATAGAAGCCTATATGGCTGCTTTCGGTGAGCCTTTGATGGTGATTATTCCTGAAGGGCAAAGCAGTATTGAAGCTACAGGCTTGATTCAAGCTTTAGAGCATGTTTCTACGATTATGTTGCCCACACTGATGTTTGCTGAACTCACTCCTGTGGCTAACGCTACTGGCATCCTCGCCTTGGTGAAAATCCCGCAATTAAATAGTCCTGAGCAGCCACTTTTTGCCTTGATGCTCGAAGACATTCAAGATCCGGGCAACCTTGGCAGCATGCTGCGCACCGCTGCTGCATCAGGGACTGAAGTCGTTTATTTAAGCACGAGTTGTACCGATGCATGGTCCCCCAAAGCTTTACGTGGTGGGCAAGGCGCGCAATTTGTATTGCCAATTGTAGAGCGTGCAGATTTAGTTGCAGAACTACAAAATTTTAGCGGTAGTACTTATGCCACCACCATGCAGGGTGAATCATTATATGCACAAGATTTAACGCTGCCCACGGCCATTGTTATTGGTAATGAAGGTTCAGGGCTACGCAAGCAAACTGTTGCTGCCGCGACCAAAAGTATCACTATTCCAATGGTGGAAAGCAGTCTTGGTTCTGTTGAATCTCTCAACGCAGGCGCCGCTACAGCGATTTGTTTGTTCGAACGTATGCGCCAAACTTTAGCAAAATAAACTCCGAGTAATGAAAAATTCTATATGGCACACACAATGAATCAAAAATACGTAGGATTTTCGGCAATCGAGATGATGGTTGTGGTGGCGATCATCGCAATTTTGGCGATGATCGCGATTCCTTCAAGTGTGGGGCGTATTGTTAAAGAGCAGGTTGTGGCGGCGATGCCTTTGGCTGATATTGCAAAAGCACCAATTGCCGCCAATTGGGCTGTCAGTAAAACCTTGCTAGCGGATAATAAAGAAGCCGGATTGCCAACGTCGGACAATATAGTCAGTAATTTCGTTAGTGCGGTAGAAGTTCAAAACGGCGCTATTCATATGACGTTTGGCAATAAAGCACACCCACAAATCAAAGGCAAAATACTTTCATTCAGACCAGCTGTGATTGAAGAATCGCAAATAGTGCCTGTGGCTTGGGTATGTGGCAATGCCAAGGCCCCTGAAAAAATGACATTGAAGGGTGAAAATAAAACAAACGTAGCCGATGAGTATTTACCGCATTTATGTAAGTAGTTATATGTACCGATTAATATAATTTTTAATGTAATTCTTAATGTATTTCGGGGCTAGTGATAATCACTGTGTCGGTTACCATTAATTGAGCAGCATCTACCTTATCAAAGGTATAAAGCGTGTTGCAAAAATCACAGTTCACCTCGATGTTGCCTCGTTCTTCAATAATGCTAGTGAGTTCTTCATCACCAAGCATACGCAACATGTTGGATACACTTTCGCGTGTACAACTGCAAAAAAACGCCGTAGGGCTTGCTTCAAAAAGACGTACATCTTCCTCGTTGAATAACCGTGTCAGCAAAGTTTCTGTTGGTAAGTGTAGTAATTCATTATTGGTGACCGTACTTGCCAAGTGACTCACACGGTTCCAAGTGTCTAAATCCTGGGCTTGCGTTACTTGATTCATTGTTTCGGGTAACTTCTGAATCAGCAATCCCGCAGCAGACTCGCCATCACAACATAGCCAAATTCTGGTGTCAATTTGCTCAGAGCGTACCATGTAATTTTCAAGCACAGCGCTGATGCTATCGCCTTCTAGCGACACAATGCCCTGATAAGCCTGACCACCATCTTTGGGGTCTAGTGTAATCATAAACTGCCCGTGATCTATTAGATCAAATATGGTTTGATCATCGCTTATCTCACCACTCCACTTGGCGGTGGCACGAATTTTAATGGCACCATTTAAATCTGTGGTGCACTCAACAACCAGCAGCTTTAACAATCCTTTACTCTGGATTTGTAACACTAATGCACCATTCATTTTTAGCGTGGCAGAGAGCAGGGCACTTGCGGCCATTAGTTCACCAAGCGCACGGCGCAAGCCTGCAGGCAATTCTTGATGCTTAAAGGCTTGTTGAAATGTTTGTGTGAGATTCACAATATTGCCACGGACTGGTGTGTTTTCAAATACAAAGCGCTGCAGAGTGTCTTGATGTTTTTTCATAGCTTACATTTTAACATTTAGAGGTGAATTTAATTGAAAAAATTGTTGCAACTGCAAATGATAACTATTATCATTAACGTCAATTGTTGAGAAAGGTATTGTTATGAAACAAGTCTATCTAATTTTATTGTTACTTCCGCTAGTTGCTTCTGCAGCTGACGCAGACTTCACGTTGGTCATAAAAGACCATCGCTACCAGCCGTCTGAACTAAGCGTTCCTGCGGGCAAGAAAATAAAATTATTAATTGATAATAAAGATGCGACGCCAGAGGAGTTTGAAAGTCATTCACTTAATCGTGAGAAAGTTATCGCTGGCAATAGTACTGCCATCATATATATTGGGCCGCTGGAATCAGGCCGTTATTCATTTTTTGGTGAATTCAACGAAGCGACCGCCCAAGGCGCAATCATCGCGAAATAAAACTGGAGATCATCATGTTCGGAACTGCCGTTATAGTTTTTCGTGAAGTGCTTGAAGCTGCCATCATTATCAGTATCGTTTCTGCGGCCACTCGAGATGTGCCGGGGCGCACACGTTGGCTAATCGCTGGTCTGCTAGCCGGCTTAACCGGTTCTGCCATCGTTGCTGCCTCTACCGATGCCATCGCATCCTTTGCTAGCGGCGTTGGACAGGAGTTATTCAATGCCATCGTACTTGGCGTTGCCGTGTTGATGTTGGCGTGGCATAACATTTGGATGTCGTCGCACGGAGCTGAGCTGGCTAATCATGCACGTAAGGTTAGTACCAGCATACGTGAAGGACGAAGTGAGTGTTCCATTCTGCTTATTGTGGTCGGACTTGCCGTGCTGCGCGAAGGCTCCGAAACCGTACTGTTTCTTTATGGCATCGCAGCGTCTGAAAGCGGCGGAACACATGCAATGCTGTTCGGCGGGTTGATTGGCACACTGGCAGGTATAGCCGTCGGTTATACGATTTATGCTGGCCTATTGCGTATCCCTATGCGCTGGTTTTTTGCTGCTACTGGATTACTAGTATTGCTGCTGGCGGCTGGTATGGCTTCAACGGCCGCACACTTTCTGATTCAGGCTGATCTGCTCCCTGGTTTGGCATCTCCTTTATGGGATACCTCAGCAGCTCTGCCAGAAAATGGGCTGACAGGCATGCTGCTACACAGCTTGATTGGCTATGATGCGCGCCCAGACGGTATGCAGGTCATCTTTTACATTTCTGTTCTTGCCATCATCGCTATGGGCATGAAATTGGCGGGTAAGCCCCGTAAATCTATTTAAACTACTAGAGCTATTTAACATGAAAATAAACAAACTTTTTATCTGTCTTTGCGCGCTTTATATTGGGGACGCTACGGCAGGAGCAGCAGATTACGTTTATACCCCTACGGTTGAGCAGGGCGAAAAGGAAATTGACTTCAAGTACGGCACCGCCAAGCAACTGGATGGAACACGTAGCACTGCGACTTCGCTTGGCTTCGGCTATGGAGCAACGGATTATTGGTTCACCGAGCTATATCTGAAAAGAGAGCTCGAAGGCGGTGAGGGCTTGTCGCTGGCTGAATGGGAAAACAAATTTCAGCTCACCGAAACTGGAAAATATGCTGTGGACATTGGCCTTATTACTGAGATAGAAGCTCCGCTCAATAGTGGTAAGGAGCCTTGGGAATTCAAGATTGGTCCATTATTCCAAACCGAGTTTGGCAAGCTGCAATTAAACGGCAATGTGCTGTTTGAACGAAAGTTTGGCAACAAGGATGCTGATGACAGTCATGTCACGGAAATGGGTTATCAATGGCAAGTTAAATACCGCTTGCAGTCAGAATTTGAATTTGGTCTGCAAGGCTTGGGTGAAATGGGCGAGTGGGACAATTGGAATCGCGCTAATAGCCAGATTCATCGGATTGGCCCCGCCGTGTTTGGTAAGGTTAAACTAGGCCATAAGCAGGCGCTTAAGTACAATACGGCACTATTGTTCGGTAGCAGTGAAGCCGCCCCCAACCACACTTTCAGAATGCAGCTTGAGTACGAGTTTTAAAGGTCACGAGTGCTACTTTTAGGTCAGGCCATTAAAGTTATTGCTGATACGGCGGAATGTGCCAGCTACCAAGCTGATTGCCGAGCAATATCAGGTGGCAGGGTAGGCGGTCAGCACCGTTGGCACTGACATCAAATTCGTAAGTACGTAAAAAATGTACATGACCACGACTGTTGCGCGCAAGCCATACTCGGTTACATGCAACAGTTTCGTCAAGAAGTTGTAAGTTAAAGCGTGCGGCTAGTTCATCGCCCAGTAAAACTGCACGTTCACGTTTGGCCATGCTGTCTAGCCAAAACCAAGCGAGTGCAATCAGTATTAATAATAAGGCCAGTTCCATTATGCCAATTCCATTATGTTAGTTTCATTCTATTGCTTTCAATGCCATAGTTTTTAATGTTAAGTTTTTAATGTTAACTTTTTCAGATGACTCACTTTACCCAACACGTTCTATTATTGATTGTGTTAATAATGCCATTATAAATTAGAGATATCAGTATTGAGTGATTGATTCAGCAAATTAGCTCGGAGAATAGACTTTTCGATAGCAGGGCCATTGTTAATCTTCGCTTATGACACCTAGCCGTTATTGGGAATATACTGGAGTCGCCGTATCAGTCTTGTGTGTGCACCAATCAAGCCGCACCTATATCAATGTCATAGCTGATATTGGTACAGGCCATCTTGGGCACTTTTTGAGTATGCTTGAGTATACGAGGCGCATGCGCAAGTAGCGCATGAAACTATCTGGATTAATATCTAGCGCCTACCTTGGTGCATGCTATGGTCTATATCTAGCTGGGGGCGGCGGGGGTGGATATGGATAGCTGGAAGACGGTTGACTATATGCCGGTTGCTGCTCAATGTGGCCTGAGACCGGAACGCGATGGCCTTTGGCATACATGCATTGGATATAAGCATTGTCGTAATGACGCTGCGTCCTGTATGAAGACGCATTGCCTTCATCAACGCCAACCAAACTGCCAATAAAAAGCCCTGTAGCGGCGCCAGCGCCAGCACCTCTGCCGCCATCAAACGCAGCACCTATCGCAGCGCCAAGTGCAGTGCCCACAACTGCGCTTTTGGCAAAGCTGTCATTGGATGCTTGGTTGGCGGTTGTGCCACCAATCTGTTCATGAGCAAACTGCCTACATGAAGAATCATCGTATCGAAACTGATCAAAGCTCTTGCCTGAGCCTGGCAATGCCATTGTGCTAGGCCCATTGGGGACCGACGCGCAAGCAGACATCAGTAAAACTGCGGGAACCAACAAGGCTACTTTAAGATTGTTTTTCATATCCATACTCCAAACCTATGGTTGAGATGGAGGCGTTGGTGAAACCTTCTGCCAACCACTAGGACATTCTTTAACATAAGGATAATAACTGTCAGATTTGTCGCAGTAGTACCAGTAATTGCTCTCAGGTGCAGCTTGCTGGGTTGCTGGCGGCGATTGCTCAATGTAAGTCTGCGGTTGCGCTGGAGTAACTACCACTGGGGGAGGGTAATAGGAATAGGGGTAGTAGGGAAACGGGTAGTACGGGTAAGCATATGGTGTACCGAAATATAACCCGACACCTACGTGACCATGACTAGAACGGCCGCTATTTCTATGTGGGCGATCAGCATATGCTGTTTCACTAGCAAAAATCAGAGCAAGCAACATTAAACTACCTAGTAATTTGGTATTAATCATAATAGGCACCTTGTCAAGCTATTAGGCTATTTAGTATTGCAGGATTCGTTGTTTTGGGAAATATGTGTGAACCCTTATAGCGGTCCTTTAATAGCCGTCCTTGAAGCAGGTATGATTATTTTTTTCTCTGAAAATATCCAACGAGTTCGCAATGATCTATCACATGCCCATGCATTGCTTTTTCTAAGGTTTCTTTCGTTGCTGGTTGTAGGACTGGTAGACGGATGTCTAGGGCATATAGTTTATGAAAGTATCGATGTCTGCCAATGGGTGGGCAAGGCCCGCGATACCCGGTCATATTCCAGTCATTAAGACCATTTAGCGTGCCAACAGGAAGATCAGGTTTACCAGATATTCCTGACCCTAGCCCTATGGATTGGGGTGGAAGATTATATAACACCCAATGAACCCAAGTCATTTTGGGTGCAGCAGGATCAGGAGCATCTGGATCATCAACGATGAGTACTAGACTTTTCGCCTTAGCTGGAACAGCTTTCCAGGCTAATGGCGGCGATTTCTCACCCCCGTCACAGGTATATTCGTATGGAATGTCTGTAAACTGGGTGAAAGCCGTTGAACTTATATCCATGATTGAATTCCTTATATAATTCAGTCGAAACTACCAACTTTGTCGATGCCAGCGACGGATAATCATATATCCACCTATCATGCCACCAAGATGCGCGAAATGTGCAACGCCTGCCTGCGTGCCCGTCACGCCAAGTGTCAGTTCTATTGCTGCATATAACATCACAAACAGCCAAGCCGGGAGTGGTATAGGTGGTATTAGGAGTATGACTATTCGGTTTGGAAAGCACATGCCATAAGCGAGTAGCAATCCAAATACTCCCCCAGACGCACCGACCGTTGGATAAATGCTCCCGGTCAGACTCGTGACGAGTAACTGCAAGGCACTAGCAGACAGAACGCTGGCAAAATACAGCTTAAAAAATATCCATCTACCCAGTAAGTATTCAAGTTCTCTGCCGAACATCCATAGACCGTACATATTGAACGCGAGATGAGTCAAATTAACGTGCAGGAAGCTGTAGCTTACAAGCTGCCATGGCATAAAGCCTGCCTGAACGGGCCACAAGGCTAATCTACTTATCATCGAATCACTGGCTACTGATTCCAGCAGGAATCCAATAATTGTGCAGGCGATAATAGTCCAAACACCGGACAATGTGACGCGCACCGTTATCTCTCCGTCTTCACTCAATTAAACCATGGCTCATTACCAGAGCTAAAGTCACGCGGGCACCTCTATTAATTCAATTTTCGTCGCCATACTGCGTTGCTCATAAAAAATTATTCCTTACATATCATACATATGCTGCGTCATAATTTTTTAATCGCGCCTTGTCTTGCTTTGAAACTTGAATTAATAGAGGTACCCACGCGTCTTACTCGCAAACCAATCTTTCGCAGGAATGACTTACTTACTCAATCGAGATGCGATGGCCGCCTTTTTTCTGCTTCTTCACCAGATGGAGCGTCAGCACACCGTTCTTATAGCGAGCTTTGCTGGCGGGCTCATCAATATCAGCCGATAGCTGAAACCCTCGTGAAACTTCGCCATAATAACGTTCACTGCGTAACGGTTTATCTTCTTTGGTTTCACTATCAATCTGACTAATGTGTGCACGAATATTGATCACGTTGTTATCAATATCTACATGGATATTTTCTTTTTCTGCACCTGGGATTTCAGCATGAACGATAAATTCATTAGCCTTTTCTTTTACATCGATTTTAATCTGTGACGGCAATGGGTCGCCGTGTAGAGGCTTGATAAAATAGCCTGGGTTAACGTCGCGCAACAACTCATCAATGATGCCGCGATTCATAAATGTGGTTAAGTTACTCATGTCGATTCCTCCTGAGGTTGTGTATAAAAATACTATAGCTACAAAACCTTTTTGGAGATGAACACAACAATTGCAATATACGTATGAATACCTATTCCTAAGTCAGGACCAGTATATGAAGTCACGTAATTGACGCGTTAATCTGCTGTTAGGGGCTTGAGTAAAATTGGATAAGTACTACTTAGATTAAGCAATTATCCCCCTTAGTCAATTACATACGTGTTCGCACTAATTTCATCACTTGAAATTTAGCTATATATTGATCTGCCTTAGCCACCGTAGTTGCCGCTTTAGAATAAGGAGCGCTTTAAGATAAGGAGATAGTACTTCTACTACGTGCATGTAATTCAAATCAGTCTGCGCCTTGATTCATGGTAGAGAGACGTTTCATGGTCGAGAGTCATTCGCCAAAACTGGCAGTAGTGCCTGCCTGCACAGCAAACAATTTTTATTAAAAGGAGACTATCCTTGGACTTAAGCTCAATAGAGAACACTTACAAGCGATATGCTAGATTTTATGACATTTTGTTTGGTGCAGTATTTCAACCTGGCCGCAAAGCAATTATCAATCGTATGAACTGTAAATCAGGCGACAGAGTGCTCGAAGTGGGGGTTGGCACAGGGCTTTCGCTGCCACTCTATCCTAAGGATGTGCGTATTACTGGAATCGACATTTCAAGTGCCATGTTGGCGCTTGCGCAGGTCAGAACGGTACACGAGCAGATAGAAAACGTGGAGCGGCTGTCAGTGATGGATGCTGAAAACATGGCATTTGATGACAATAGCTTCGATAAGGTGGTTGCCATGTACGTTGCCTCTGTCGTACCTAATCCTGAGCAGCTCGTTAACGAGATGCGCCGAGTATGCAAACCTAATGGCCAGCTTGTTTTTGTTAATCATTTTCACAGCAAAAATCCGATACTTAAAACGCTGGAAAGCCTTATCGCACCATTGTCAAAGCAGCTTGGCTTTAGACCGGATTTTTCATTGGAGATATTCCTGAATAACACTGGGCTGACAAATGCGGCTGTTTATCCGGTGAATATCTTTAATTTCAGCACTATGCTGGAGGTCACTAATAGTAGCCGGCAGCATTCTGTGGCGATAGAACCTGTTGGTGTAACAGCTCATTTGAATGCTATTACTTTTAATACAGAAGAGTCATAGCGGACCATTTTAATGGCAGAAGTAGAGACTTAATTTAGGGGGACGTTGCGTGAGACCAGAACCAGCTGAATCTTCAAAGAGCTACAACAATGATGGCATTAATTACAAGGGACCGGCGCTAAATCAGAGCCGTAATTTTGGCGGTATGGCCTTTGCTGCAGAAAAGTACCTGTTGGAAAAAATGATGCGTGCCATCGGTGACCCTCCTGTGCAAGTCGTGCTATGGAATGGGCATGAAATTCAGAACAGTAAAGGAATCATGGGTGCTAAAGTTTTTATTAGCGACCGTAGCGCATTATTGAAATTGGTTCTGGATCCAGAGCTAAACTTCGGAGAATTGTACTCAGCTCAGCGTATAGAAGTGCAAGGAAACCTTTTGGATTTTCTTGAAGCGATTTATCGCAGCTGGCCCTTGTGCAATCAAGTGTGCAATCAAGGCAATATTATAAAAAAACTGTTGACGATGTTCTATGACTCACGTCGCAATACCATCAGCGGATCTCAGCGCAATATTCGGCACCATTATGATATTGGTAATGACTTTTATAAGATTTGGCTTGATGAGCGCATGCTTTATACCTGCGCCTATTTTCCAACGCCAGACACAAGCCTTGAAGATGCACAGCTAGCCAAGATGGATCATGTCTGCCGTAAGCTGAATTTACGTCCTGGTGAGTCCGTTGTAGAAGCTGGCTGTGGTTGGGGAGCTTTGGCTTTGCACATGGCAAAGCACTATGATGTCAAGGTAACTGCCTACAATATCTCTAAAGAGCAAATTGCTTTTGCACGGCAACGCGCCCTAGTAGAAGGCTTAGCCGATAAGGTTGTGTTTGTTGAGGATGATTATCGTAACGTAAGCGGTGAGTTTGATGCTTTTGTTTCAGTCGGCATGCTTGAGCATGTAGGCACGGATCATTATCAAGAATTAGGTGCCGTCATCGACCGCAGCCTCAAAAGCGGCGGTCGCGGACTGATCCATAGCATCGGTCTGAATTACCCACGACCCATGGATGCATGGACTGAGCGTCATATTTTCCCCGGTGCCTGTCCACCGAGTCTGGCGCAGATGATGCAGATATTTGAGCCTTATGATTTCTCAGTGCTGGATGTTGAGAATTTGCGTCTGCACTATGCTAAGACACTTGAACACTGGTTGCAGCGCTATGATAAGAATATCGATCTCGTGACAGAAATGTTCGATATGGAATTTGTGCGTGCGTGGCGCTTATATCTTGCCGGATCTCTTACCGCATTTAAGAGTGGTGGTATGCAGCTATTTCAAGTCAGTTTCGCCCGTGCCAGTCAAAACGACATTCCATGGACCAGACAGTACCTTTATGAACCGCAACAACCCATATTGGGGGAATCTAATGGAAAACTGTGACGTACTCATCATTGGCGGCGGCCCGGCTGGCTCAAGTTGTGCTTGGCGCTTACGTGAGCAAGGGTTGGATGTCATGGTGATGGATAAGTCCGAGTTTCCTCGCGACAAGATCTGTGCCGGCTGGGTCACGCCAGCGGTACTCGATGCGCTACGATTTGATACTGAAAGCTATGCGCAGCATCATGTGTTACAAGCAATCACAGCATTCCGTACCGGTTTAATCAATGGCAGGGAGTTGCAGACTCGTTATCCAAGCACAGTTAGCTACGGCATACGACGTTGTGAGTTGGATGACTATTTACTTAAACGCTCTGGTGCACGCTTACGTTTGGGCGAAGCACTAAATTCTTTGAAACGCAGTAGCAATGGATGGATTGTCAACGACGCCATTTCAACGCCGCTAGTTATTGGTGCTGGCGGTCATTTCTGCCCAGTGGCGCGCTTTATGGGCGCGGAACTAGGTGCTAGCGAGCCTATCATTGCTGCAAAGGAGATTGAATTCGAGATGAGTCCCGCGCAGCAGGGTATTTGCCAAGTACAAGGTGATACCCCGGAACTTTACTTTTGTCAGGATCTAAAGGGTTATGGCTGGTGCTTCCGCAAAGGCCGTTATCTCAATATCGGTCTTGGTCGTGAAGGAAACGCTCATCTTTCTGAACACCTTAAAACTTTTTGTGACTTCCTCAAGCAACGCGGCCGAATTCCGCAAGATACCCCAGAAAACTTTCATGGACATGCCTATTTGCTTTATGGGCATGCGGTACGCAAGCAAATTGACGATGGCATGCTGCTCATTGGCGACGCTGCTGGATTAGCCTATCCACAAAGCGGCGAAGGCATAAGGCCCGCGGTTGAGTCGGGTCTTATGGCTGCCGACACCACTATGCAAGCTGAAGGGGATTACAGTCTGGAGCAGCTATTGCCCTATACCCGTCAGCTAGTTTCACGCTTTGGTCCTGTAGTCGCACCTAGCCGTGGAAAACCAGATTTTCTGCGCAATATCCTCAGTGGAGTATTGTTGAACAATAAAGTATTCACTCGACACATATTGCTGGATCGCTGGTTTCTTCATAAGCATCAGGCATCGTTGCAAGTAGCTTGAAACAGTCACTTTAAATATGAGGAGATTCTAGTGAATCTATTAAAATTGCAGGTATTTATATTATGCATACTTTGTGGCATGAATACCTTGGCTCATGCTCAACCTATACAGAATGCATTGCGAGGAGAGTTGCTTTATACGACACACTGCAATTCTTGCCACACCACGGAAATCCATTGGCGTGAGAAGAAACTGGCGACTGATTGGAATAGCCTCAAAGCCCAAGTGAATCGGTGGCAGGCGAACATCGGGCTAGCTTGGAGTGCAGAAGACATTACCGATGTGGCACACTTTCTGAATACTAATTATTATAAATTCCTGAATCCTGAACCAAAAGCGCTATCGCAGGGTAATGCCTCGAAGCCGACATTACAAAAGTATTAGTAAAGTCTTTGATGACTTAAATATAAGCGTTAAGTCATTTCTCGGCTAATAGATTGCATATTTCAGGTGCCGCCCGGTAAAGGCACGAGTAGTGTGACAGGCCGTTAAATATTTCGGTCGAAGTGCAGCCGGGAATCGCTGATTTTAAGTATTCAGCCATCAGTTTTGGAGACCAGTTGTCCTCTGCCCCATGCCAAATGTATGTATTAGTGGAGATGCTTGAGAGCGTAGTTTTCCATGGACACACATAAGCTTTAACGTCTCTCACGTAGCCTGAAACACGGCCAATGAAGCATGATCTTAATGCTTTGCGGATGCTGGATTGAAACTCACGATCTGTAACCAATGCTTTATCAGCACCTGCAGCCGAGGTAAACAGCAGGCGAAATAATGCGCTAGGGAAAAACAAAGCAAGCAAGCTTTGCCAATAAGACAATAGAACGAATAAGAAAGGCAGTGTCTTTGCCAATTGAAAAACCTGCTTTCCGGCCATTGCATCAAGGAAGTTGCCGGCATCCAGTGGAGCGGCAGCAGAAATTAAATGCAGGCTCCTAAGCTCATTAGCCATATAGCGGCAAGTCTGTAGCGCAATGAACGCACCGATTGAAAAGCCAATGACATCCACTTTTTTCCCGGCAGATTTCTTTGAAATCTCCTTGGCCAAAAACTGGTAATACACTTCATCGGTTATAGAAGAATCGATAGAAAATCGGTCAAAACAAATAAAGGTTAAGCCATGTGCTTTTCCGCAAGTATCAAAAATAGCACATTCTTCTGGTGCTCCAGGCGCACCGTGAAAATAGATAACTATTCGCCCATTATCGGCACCGAACTGGCTGAAGTTCAATGGTGGCTCCACTTTAATGCATAACGTTCAAGGTCAGGGGCGCGGCGCGACGCTTTATCGCGCAGCATCTCCTGCACCGTAGGGTTAGCCGTCATTGCGGAACCTGCACGACTTGCCCGAACTGCGGCTTGTAAAGAAGAATGCGCTCAAATACTGATTCTTCGAGCACTTCTCCGGCCGGCCACTGGAAATCTTGATCTTGCGCGGGGTCCATGAAGTCCACGACAAGCAGTAGCCAATAGGAATCGCAGGGCTGGTAATTTCGCAGCTTCTTTGTCTTATCAGCGACGAGCCCGCGAAGGCGTTCAAGCGAAAGAGCGGGAACACTATAGCCTTGGACAGGGCGCCACTCTGGGTCTGCGTACTCTTTCTGGTTGTAATACAGAAAGTGCAATTCTGGAGCGTGTTCGAACAGCATGCGGCTTACCTGCCCCGACGGTGAGCCGTCTACCTGCGTTGCGATAGCGGCCAGCGCTAGCGCAACTGGCTCAAGCTCCTGAATTGGGTACTCGGGATTGAAGCCCACCGACAATTCGACGTGCCTCCCACCTGAAGCACGATGTAGCGCCTGAGCGCGTACAAGCACTTGGAGCCTACGCGCACGCTGCACTTGTTCGCTCGCAGGATCTGCGCCGCTGGAAAGATAGAGATTCGCAATCTCGATACCAATCGTTTGCGTGCCACGCACAATTACGTCCGGCTTGTCCGTGAATACAAGATCACCGTTCGGCACTTCATAGTGCGATTGGAATAGCTCGAAGTAATACCGTTCGATGGTCTGATTGCTTGGGCGGCTCATATATGACGGCTAACTGTTATTAAGCGGACGCCTGCATCCGTTTAATAATATGGTCGTTGTTGATTTTGACATGTTGTTTTTCTTTTAAAACCATGAAGTTAGATGTTCCCCTGTCCATATAATAGTGAATAGCAAGTACGGACGCAAATCGTTTGTCAAAGTCCTTATTAAAGCTGGGTAGTTTTGGAATTAGTAAAACTTTTAAGTCGTATTAAGGCGCCTCAAATAAAGTTAACAATAATTAACAATCGTAAGCTAAATCATCTATTTATCAGATATAGTTTTACCTAATCATTAGGATAAATAATTTTGCAATGAATCAAGCGCGTGAAAATGAAGCCATTAATGCTTATTTAAAGCTCTTGCAGAGTAAAGGGGCTGATCGTGAGGTGTTGCAAAAACGCACTTTATTTTTACAGCAGCTGGGTCTAAACCTAGCAAAAAGAGAATTAAATGGAAATGAATATCGTGACGCGATAGAAGATCTCATGGAACGCGTGCCTGCTGATGATTGGCATATGGGTCTAACTGCCGCACGTGAGTTTTATCCATTTTGGATAAAGGATATCAAAGCGATTGTCGCTTTAAATGTGAATCCAGGGTTTGATGTAGCACCTTTACAATGGCGGCCTTTGCCTGCTTCTTTAAAGTCATTGACGGATAGTTTGGAAACCGAAAAGTTTGATGCTTCTGAAAACTGGCCGTTAAAAGCTTATTCTCAAGCGCTTCGCAATGAAGGTTCGGAGCAAGTATTAGTCGATGCGCGCGTTAAGCTCGCTAAAATTATATTGATACGCTTAAGAAACGCACCTGTAAAAAGTCATAAGTCATATCGCACCGCCGTTGATCTTACTCTGCCGCTTTTTAACTTAAAACAAAATAGACGCTTGTTTTTAGTGGTTGTACGTGAGTTTTATCATTTTTGGACTGGTAACCCTGATGCCAGCAACATGGTGCTTAAAGATGGTTCAGGAAATATTCTGATTTAATCTTCTGCTCCATCCACCCAGGTATTCACCTAGCATCCAGTTTTTTACCTAGCATCCAGTTTTTCATCTGGCATCCAAATCCTCACCTAACACCCAAATCTTCACCTAACACCCAAATCTTCACCTAACACCCAAATCTTCACCTAACACCCAAATCTTATTGCGCACCAATAAAGTGCAATGCACTATCATTAGCACAAATAAGGTGCAAATTAATCATAATGCTTATAAGCTTAGTAATATAAAACAATAAGTTAAGTTTTGGCGCGTTATTTGCTTGATTACGCGGGCTTAAAATATCGGAGTAGTGCAAAAATGGAAGTGATAGTTTCATCAAATGATGTGTTATTTGTTTTATTAGGCGCCATTATGGTGCTGGCGATGCATGCAGGATTCGCATTTTTAGAGGTCGGTACTGTTCGTAAAAAAAACCAGGTCAATGCCTTGGTTAAAATTATGGTTGATTTTTCCATATCTACTATCGCTTACTTTTTTATTGGCTATAGCATTGCCTATGGCGTGAATTTTTTTAGTGGCGCAGATGTATTAGCGGCTAAAAATGGTTTTGGATTAGTAAAGTTCTTTTTCCTGTTAACTTTTGCTGCAGCTATTCCCGCTATTGTGTCTGGCGGTATTGCTGAGCGCGCCAAGTTCAATCCGCAACTTGCCGCAACCTTTTTGCTAGTGGGTTTTGTCTATCCGTTTTTTGAAGGTATCGCTTGGAACCATCATTACGGCGTTCAGGATTGGCTAAAAGCTAGCTTTGGTGCGGAGTTTCATGACTTTGCAGGTTCCGTTGTGGTGCATGCCATGGGTGGTTGGATAGCGCTTGCCGCGGTAATGTTGCTGGGTGCACGATCAGGCCGCTATGGTAAAGATGGCCGTGTGCATGCACATCCTCCTTCTAACATTCCATTTTTGGCATTAGGCGCATGGATACTCACTGTGGGCTGGTTCGGCTTTAATGTGATGTCAGCGCAAGCGATTCAAGGCATTTCCGGCTTGGTCGCGGTGAACTCGCTGATGGCCTTGGTAGGTGGTACTTTAGCTGCATTGGTCATGGGGAAAAATGACCCTGGCTTTGTGCATAACGGACCGCTAGCTGGTTTGGTGGCGGTATGCGCCGGTTCCGATGTAATGCATCCGCTAGGCGCCTTAGCTACAGGCATAGTGGCTGGCGTATTGTTTGTATGGGCCTTTACTCAAACTCAAAATCGCTTGAAAATTGATGATGTGCTTGGTGTATGGCCGCTACATGGTCTATGTGGCGCATGGGGCGGTATTGCTGCTGGTATTTTTGGCGCAAAAGCAATGGGTGGTGTCGGCGGAGTAAGCTTGATGTCGCAACTGTTAGGTACGGGTTTAGGTGTGTTAATCGCACTTGTGGGCGGTGCGATTGTGTATGGCGTACTGAAAGCTGTCGTAGGTCTTCGCTTAAGTCAGGAAGAAGAGTTTGATGGTGCAGATTTAAGTATTCATAAAATTGTTTCGACTGCGGAAGATTGATTTACGTTTTAATTTTTGTTGGTATGAATAAATAAAGTCTGTCGGAGTATGTTAATAAAAAAAGGCTCAGAAAATATCTGGGCCTTTTTTACTTGCGCATCTCAACTAAGGATTTACTTATATAGGTATTAAGTAATTGCACCATATCCATAGCTTACCGTGTTCATGTATATCCGTATCAGTTCGATGCTAGTCACTGATCTGCACAACGGGGAGTCGTTGAGGCTGGAGAGCAGGCATGTTAGCAGGAGACGTCCTCTGTCACTCATGTGCCCGCGGTGAATTTTCTGGTAAACGTGTATACTAGAATTAAAAACTATAATTGTTAATGAAGGCGCAGTGTTGATTGATTTTTCATATCACTGGCTCAGACAGCTAGCGATGGCTGCTGTGTTGTTCGTCATTGCATCATCTGCACTTGCCGAGGATGATACAAGTGATTCTCAGAAATTTTCCATCCATGGTTTTGGCACATTAGGTGCAGTAAATCACAATAAAACCGGCGTAATGTTCAGGCGTGATATGTCTCAAGCTGGCGGTGCAAATGCTGGGGAAATATCATTCGCACAGGATTCCATGCTGGGCATACAGTTATCCGCTTACCTGAATCCGAAACTGGAAGCCTCGACCCAAGTAGTGAGCCGGCTAACAGCTGACAACAACTACGACCCACAAGTGACTTGGGCTTATCTTAAATTTAAGCCAATGGAAGACGTGGCTATCCGCGCTGGAAGACTTGGCATCGAAGCCTATCCGCAGGGTGATTCGGCAGAAATTGGCTATGCCAATCTGATGATTCGTCAGCCAATCATTTTTATACCGCGGACTTATGATGGGATCGACGTTGAGGTCTTGCCGTCTATCGGTAGAGGTACTGCGCGCCTCAAAGGTTTGGCCGGTTGGACCAAAGGGAAAGTGGCCGGCTTTGGCAGGCCATATGATATGGATGGATCCAAACTTGTCGGCGCTATAGCGGAATATGCGCAGGGCGGCTGGACTGGACGCGTTGCAATTGCTAGCCTTCAATTACACAATGAGGCAGTAGATCTTGAGCCCGGCAGTCCGATTTTAACAGGACTGCATATGACTCCCAATGGGGCGGCGCTTATCGATAGATTGTCACTGAAAGATCGAGCGATACAATTTAGTTCGCTGTCCCTTGCCTATGATGTTGGAAAAATTCAAGGCATTGCCAGCTATAACATGATTGAAGGTTCAAATTGGCCTCTCCAGCATTTGATATATGCCAACATGGGATACCGCATAGATAAAGTGACACCATATGTTTCATGGTCAATGCAGCGCACCGCCCGCAACTTTATTGCAACGGGGGTTCCTAACGGACTTTCACCAGAAACTGACGTCTTAAATCAGTCGGCACTACTAGCGCAGGCCGGCCCCGGACTTATGCTTAACCAGACTGACGTCGCGATTGGAGCTCGTTATGATTTTGCCAACAATATGGCGCTCAAATTGCAGCTTGATCACATCCGCTACAAAGATCCAGTTAGTATTGTTGATGCTGGATTGCTTACGGAGTCTGTCGAGAATCGTAGCACCAAGTCTCTGACCTTGATCTCACTTGCTTTAGATTTTGTATTCTGATGATGGCTCACTATCTCAAAATATGGCGCCTGATAGTGCTGACCATGCTGGTATTTTCTACCATGCCTGCACAAGCGGAGCTGGTGGTCATAGTCAATGCCGGAGTTAAAGTCGAAAAATTATCTCGCGACGATGTCATCAATATCTTCATGGGGCGTTATCGCAAGCTATCGGATGGCAGCTCGGTGCAGCCACTCGACATCAAAGGTGATCCTCTGGAGCGCCAGAGCTTTTATAAAAAACTGCTAGATAAAAATCTGGCAGAAATCAACGCATATTGGGCACGCCTGATTTTTTCTGGTCGCACCACACCACCAGTCGTACTGGATACTCCGCATGAGGTTCTGGAGAGAGTTGCGCATGACGCTAGTACTATCGGCTATGTCGAAAGAAGCAGCCTCAATACCCAAGTAAAAGTTGTGTACTCATTACCAGAATAGGAGTGCGAGTGAAGAACAAGATTAACTCTCTATCGATGCTTGCCAAGAGCTGGTTAAACTTCTCCCAATGGCGACGTAGCAGTCTTGTTGTAGATAGTACGGTCAGGATTTTTCTGGTGGGCATTGGTTTAGCCTTGCTGTTCGCTTTAGCGAGCATGATGTTGATTCGTGACAACGAACCAAGCGACTGACGAGACAGGTCAACGAGCTTCTTTCTACGGTTGAGAGCGCCGTCAGGGTGGCATGTTTTGCCGAAGATGCGACCTTGGCCACCGATGTCGGCAATGGTTTGTTAACCAACCGCTTGGTGGCAGGTGTCAAAATTACAAGCGGTAAACAGGTGCTGGCCGAAGTAAAAAAAGCTGCTGAAGCAGGCGAAATGCCACTGACAATTATGTCGTGCAGCGGCGAGTATCCTCGCCTTTTAGTGCTAATGAATCTATTGGTGTAATTGAGCTCACCGCCGACAGCGCATTTATCCATACGCAAGCCGCACATTATTCCATCATGAGTTCAATCATCTTGATGTTGGAAGTAGTTGCTGTGGCGTGGGCCGTAGCAATGGTGATGTTGCGCACCGTAGTGAAGCCGATTCGGCTTTTATCGAACCAGACGCATACAATTCAAATCACTTCTGGCGAGCATGTTTCGCCTCCAGAAGGCAATGCTCATAACGAAATAGGTCAGCTTGCCAATGATTTTAATCTGATGGTAGACAAAATGAGCGCAATGCTCACAGCTGAACAAGTCATGCGGGAAGCACTCGCATTGAATGAACAGCGCTTCCGTACCCTAGTCGAAAACTCACCAGACATTATTGCGCGTTATGACCGAGAGTGCCGGCGCATATTTGTCAATCCAGTCTTTGCGCGAGAAACTGGTACGTCTATCGAACAGGTGCTGAATAAAAGTACGGATGATATTAGCATCTGGCGTCCCACTATGCCACGTGAGGTATATCGCAAGCGGTTGCAGCAAGTCATGGACACTGGAGTTCCAGATCAGATACTGTTGGAGTGGATGCGCTTAGATGGTCAATGGGTCAGTCATGAAATGTATGTGGTGGCTGAATATGACGTTGACGGACAAGTGATTGGTACGCTCGCCATCGGGCGAGATGTGACCCAGCGTAATGCTGTTGAGCAGCAATTGCTACATCAGGCCAGCTATGATGCATTAACAGGGTTGCCAAATAGGCGCATGTTTGGCAACCGGTTACGTGAGGAGATTGCCAAAGCTGACCGCAACGGAAAAAACGTTGCTTTGTTGTTTGTTGATCTGGATCGATTCAAGGAGGTCAACGACACATTGGGGCATGATGCTGGTGATCATCTGCTGATTGATGTTGCACAGAGAATCCGAAACTGCGTGCGCGAATCGGACACTGTCGCACGCTTGGGAGGTGATGAGTACATCGTGATTTTGCCAGAAGTCGAAGAAAATTCTCATCTAGCCAGAATCGCACAGACAATTGTCGATAGTCTGGCGAAACCGTTCAATTTAGATGATACTTCGGCCAGAATCTCAGCCAGTCTTGGTATCGCCATTTATCCAAGAGATGCCAATAATCAGGAATCCTTGATCGGGTGTGCCGACCAAGCGATGTATACAGCCAAAGGTCTTGGGCGTAATGGGTTTAGCTTTTTTACTCAGGACGTGCAAGAGCCAGCGTAGCAAGACTATATTTAAGCCGCATTTAACTTGAAATCCAAAAATTGCTTAAGTATCAAACTAGCGCGCTATGTTAAAATTTGGATATGATTTATAAATTATTCCAGTTTTAACATGGCGCGTTTTCACGTCATTATTCCAGCCGCTGGCAGCGGTAGTCGTATGGGAGCAGATGCGCCCAAGCAATATTTGAGTCTACATGGTAAGTCATTGATTCAGCATGTGATTGAAGTCTTTGATGCAGTTGCTAGAATCAGTAGTATCAATATCATACTCAGTACAGATGACGCGCATTGGCGTAGTGCATACCTCAATGCCAGTAGCAAAGCACATGTGCATTATTGCGGAGGTGATACGCGGTCGGTAACGGTGTTGAATGGCTTAAATGCTATTAAGGCGCAGGTCGAGGCGGATGATTGGATTTTGGTGCATGACGCGGCGCGCCCAGGTTTAACTAATCTGTTATTAGACCAGCTATTAAATACGCTGGAAAATGATGCTGTGGGTGGTTTGTTGGCCTTACCGCTTGCGGATACTTTAAAGCGTGCAGATAGCGAGCAGCGCGTTTCAGCCACCTTGCCACGCAACGATTTATGGCAGGCGCAAACGCCACAAATGTTTAGATATGCAACACTTAAAGAGGCGCTAGTCAGGTTTAACGGTACTGCTACTGATGAAGCCGAGGCAATCGAGGCTTTGGGTTTGAAACCTAAGCTGGTGACAGGTGAATTGCGCAATCTCAAGGTAACTTATCCGCAAGATTTGGCGGTGCTGTCTGCCTTATTTAACGCTAGCTGTCTTACATAACGTCAGTGCATAATAATCAAGAATTGGTGAAAATATGACAATAAGAATCGGTCACGGTTTTGACGTACACAAGCTGGTGATTGGGCGTAAATGCATCATAGGCGGCGTAGATATTCCCTTTGAAAAAGGCTTGGATGGTCATTCCGATGCAGATGTGTTGCTACATGCTATATGCGATGCACTGTTAGGTGCGGCGGCGTTGGGCGACATAGGCAAACACTTTCCACCGACCGATATGCGTTACAAGGGTATTAATTCACGCGAGCTGTTACAGCATGTGGTGGCCTTGCTCAAAGCCAAAGGCTATGGCATAAGCAATATAGATTGCACGGTAATTTGCGAGCTGCCAAAACTATCGCCGCACACTGAGCAAATGCGCATCAACATTGCCGAAGATTGTGCTGTATCAATTGATGCGATCAATGTGAAAGCTACGACTACCGAGCAGTTAGGCTTTACCGGCAGGGGCGAGGGTATTGCTGCGGAGGCTGTTTGCCTGATATGTAAAGTTCAGGCATAAACAGTCTAGCCATAAGAAATCTAGCGCTGTACAGTTGTTAAAAGTGCAGTTATAAAAATATGCTGTTATCTAAACTAAAGCCCCTCATTAAATTAGCTGTTAAATTGTATTAATTCTGAACTGAAATCACTCTATGTTGCGTTGGTTTGAAAACCTTTTAAATCCTTTCCCTGCAAACGAAATTGACCCGCCACCAAAAGCGTTGTGGTCATTTTTGTGGGCGTGTACGAAAGGCTCTCGGCTTTTAATCCTTGTCATGACGATTGTCACGGCAATCATTGGCGGCTTTGAGGCGCTATTATTTGCGGTGATGGGTAAAGTGGTAGATTGGCTAAGCAAAACCTCGCCAGAGTTATTATGGGTCACAGAAAAGCAGCACTTGTTGATATTAGCTGCTTTGCTGTTACTGAGTCCGACGCTTATCACCTTGCAAACACTGATTAAGCATCAGGCGCTGGCCGGTAACTTTCCTATGCGTTTGCGTTGGAATTTTCATCGACTCATGCTTGGTCAAAGCATGAGTTTTTATCAGGATGAGTTTGCTGGCCGAGTCTCGGCAAAGGTCATGCAAACCGCCTTGGCGGTGCGTGACGTGTGGTTTATCGTTGCCGATATTTTAGTGTTTGTGATTATTTATTTTGTGACGATGGTCGCCGTGGTGGGGCATTTTAATACCACGGTGATGTTGCCATTTTTAGTATGGGTCATCAGTTATATCACTTCCCTGAGCTACTTTGTACCGCGCTTAGCTAAAGTGTCGCAACAGCAAGCGGATGCGCGATCATTAATGACAGGCCGCATTACGGATGCTTATACCAACATTAGCACTGTTAAGCTGTTTTCACATGCCGGGCGCGAAGCGGGCTATGCAAAATCTGCCATGCATGAATTTTTGGGCACGGTAAATGCGCAGATGCGCTATGTGTCTGGTGTTGAGGTCGTGAATCACATACTCAATGTGTTGCTGATCATTTCTACTTCCGGCGTTGCCTTGTGGTTGTGGACTAAGGGTGAAGTGAGCGTGGGCGGTATGGCCGCAGTTACTGCAATGGCGTTACGGTTGAATGGTATATCTCACTGGGTAATGTGGGAGCTAACCACGCTTTATGAGCAGGTCGGTACCGCGCAAGACGGCGTCAATACTTTATCAATGGCGCATCAGATTACGGATGCAGCAGAGGCTAAGCCGCTTGTCGTAAGCGCGGGCAGCATTCAATTTGAAGCGGTTAGCTTCGCTTATGGTATGAAAATGCCGGTGTTACAAGGGTTTAATTTGAATATTAAACCTGGTGAAAAAGTAGGCTTGGTAGGGCGCTCAGGTGCGGGTAAATCGACTATTGTGAATTTACTACTGCGCTTTTACGATATAGAGCAAGGCCGCATATTGATTGACGGTCAAGACATCAGGCATGTGACGCAAAACAGCTTACGCAGCCAGATTGGTATGGTCACGCAGGACACTTCATTACTGCATCGCAGTGTGCGCGATAACATTCTATATGGTCGCCCCAATGCT
>Ga0209913_1000315_pt1 | contig 45075 bp, 52 predicted proteins | sample PersoiDNA2013203_FD_185805 | JGI IMG/M metagenome (GOLD analysis project Ga0209913, IMG submission 185805) | Permafrost soil microbial communities from the Arctic, to analyse light accelerated degradation of dissolved organic matter (DOM) -... | ecosystem: Environmental > Terrestrial > Soil >...
CCTTTTTTTAGTCAGATCAGGAAACGCTTTTGCGCAGCTATTTTTCGTCAATTTAAAGCGCCTTATGACGGTGTTGTTCGCCCTCAAAGCGCTTGGATACGCGAAGCAAGGTGGGGGAGCTAATGCCTCTTGTTTGGTCAACGAGCCATTGCCCTGAATCGTCATAATGCATGGGCTATGATCATCCAGGCGATACCCACCAAATGACTGAAGCTCCCGCCCATGGAAGACACATCTGAGGTTTTCACTCCAGCCGATGACTTGTCCGAAGATGTCGTGACAAGAGAGTCGCTTTATGAACAGGTTTGGTCGGCTCCTATGACCAAAATCGGCGAACGATATGGAGTGTCCTCAAGCTATTTGGCTCGAGTTTTCACCAGCTTAAATATTCCTCGTCCACCGGTGGGGTATTGGGCTCAAGTCGCAGCGGGCAAAGCTAAAGCGCGTCCATTGTTGCCCGAATCTCGGCCTGGCGATTTGACTGCGTGGAGTCGAAATGGAGCGCCTCTCCAGGTTTCGAGATCTTTGCCAAAAGAACGTCAAAAAACGAACCGAAAAACATCTCCAGTCCTGGCTGCACTGCCTCGCAGGCACCCACTTTTACTAGATATTGAAGAGCACTTTAAGAAGGTTCGGGAAAGCGATAACAGTTATTTACGGCCCACAAAACGTTCCATGGCGGATTTAATTGTGAGCCGTACCGGGATAGCCCTTGCGGTAGGTTTTGCCAACCAGTTTTACTTGGCTCTGATGAAAGAAGGTCTTGCAGTAGCGCTCAGCGATCCTGCTACGCATATGAATCGTGAGTCAGTTGATCATAGGGAAAAGGCCTCAACGAGGTACATACATCCTTCGCTGTGGCAGCCGCAACGTCCTACCGTGGTTTACATCGGAACCATAGTTTTTGGTTTGACCATCTACGAAATCAGTGAGTACGTCGAGGTCAAGTACGTAGACAAGGAGTATGTTCGACTAAGTTCACTTCCAACCAATCAACGTCGCTCTCCTTATCGCAATGATTGGGTAATGAGTACCGACATGCCTACCGGTCGCCTCTGCCTCCAGGTTTATTCCCCTTACTACCGAGCAGATTGGATTCATCGCTGGATCGAGGACAGGCCTGGTGATTTGGTCAGCAAAATCCCAAGCATCGTCAAATTCTTGATTGCTGAAGCCCCAGGACTTGCCAAAAAAGTCGAGGTTGAGCGAGAAAGGGCTGAGCTCGAACGGCAGAAGCACCAATTGCAGATGGCTGAGTGGCAAAGAAAAGAAGAGGAAAAACGTCGACTCAAGGCGATCCAGGATAGCCGTGAGCAGCTAGAAGCTGTGATTCAGACTTGGGCAAAGGTAAACAGCATTCAGGCGTTCTTTGACGATATAGAGAGATCCGCGCGTAGGCTCGGAGATGATGAACGGAATGTGATTATCGAGCGGCTGGCTAAAGCGAAAGATCTGATCGGGGATTTGGACGCGTTGAAACACTTCAATGGATGGGAACCTCCAGCATTTTGAGTCTATCCGGGCCATCTTGCCGTTCTGTAAGCCCTGCGGAGCTGCTATGTCTGCTAAGACTCGCAAGTCTAGGCTTTAAAAAAGGCCTACTGCTTTCACTACCTGCAGCGTAATAATGGTATTTGCGGTGTTAGCGCTAATCTCCGTCCAGTTCGTTATCTTTTCAGCTATCTTTTGGTGCCTCATGAATAAATGGACTTTTCTTCTGGCTGTAATGCTGACGCCAATAGCCAGCGCTACAGATTTGAGCAAATCATGCTCGATTGCTTCCTGCGACGCCGGAGAAAAAGTGATCACCTATATAGAAAAGGGCGAATTTTACTTTGCATGCCCCACAAAAGATCTTTCGGAATACGTCGCTACTCTATTGGGGCTTGTGTCGGCCACCTACCAGTTAACCGGAAAGCTACCGAACATCTCACCGAAGACTGGCGAGCCAGAATATCAAGGGCAAACAAAGGAAATGATTGATGCTCTTCGCTCGAATGCGGGTGTTTCAACCTTTGACCAAGCCCAAGCGTTATGCACAAAAGGAAAGGCGAAGATCCCAGTTATGGTTATGAATAACCCAGAAGACGCGATGTCAATTTGGGTTGTTGGGGCGAATCAGAAGCCTTTTTGGATGCCAAAAAGCTTCCTTAATAAACGCTAATTCGAGTTGTAGCCAAATGGTGCGTAGATGACTGCCTCGGGGATCCACGTGATCGCGGCTAATTGAGAGGCCACGAGCGCAGCCAGGCGTCTACCTTTTCTTGCCTACTCAGAATACAAAGCTTCGGCCTTCCGATATCTAGGAGGTCGAGCAACCGTTGCCTGTCCATTTCCGTAGGGAACCACTCGGCGATCTCGACACTGCAGTGCCTGGACTCGCTCAGCGCCCACCTCACAATCATGTCGGCTACAGCTCGGTAGTGATCAGCCATAAAGAGTTTTCGCCCCTCTGCCGACCAACCACGCTGAAACAGTTGGTCGGTTACGTCAGTTACGCCCGCATCGCCAAAAAAGTCGGTGGTATCTGGATAATGGATGCCCGCCAACGACACCTTGACTACCCCAGCCTCCCGGTCAAAGTACGACAGGAAGTGCCACCCCCCAGTGGTGGTTTGAGGGCGAGGAAAATTGATCGCAGCTTTCCCGGTTATGCAGTGCTCGCGTGAGATGGGTTTGAGATCAAAATCAAAGAGCGGCTGCCTCATGGGAGCTTTTTGAGCCGGGCTAGACCTTGCTTGATATGCCCGGCGTTCTCGCCGATGGTCTCCAGAGCACCACGTACGTTATTTCCTACATCCGCATGTCCGTGGGCTTCCACATGGAGGGTCAATTCCATCAGGGCTGCCTCTAGGGCGAGCTGGTTTTGGTACATCCTTTCCAGAACGTCTGATAACGAATACTCACTTGGCATTTAATTCGACTCCATCTTAAGGCTGATCAGGATAGCAGTGGCCATAAGCGGGCGGCGATCATCATGAGTTCGACCTCCGCGCCACGATGGATGCCCGGCCAATGAAACTTGCCCTGATTCAAGCGTCGCGCCGCCAGCCAAATACCAACGCCGTCATGCACCAGCACCTTCATGCGGTTTGCCCGCCGGTTGGCAAAAAGGTAGGCGCAGTGCGGCTTCGCCGCACCGAACACGGCAACCACCCGGGCCAGTGCAGTGTCAGTGCCGGCCCGCATGTCCATGGGCTGGGTGGCGAGCCAGATGGAGTCGATACGAATCATTGGGCCAGGCCACGAATAAAACACGTGCAGCCGTCCGGATCTGAGGCTGGCCATTTTACGGTGACGGATTTATCGCCCAGAGCCAGTGAGATGATCACCGTCTCTTCTGTTGCGCGCTTGGGTGCAGCTTGTACGGGGACGAAGGCCGGCAGAGTTGCTGGTGATTGATCCCGGTAAATCGGTAGCCACTTGCGGATCACGTTGGCGTTGATGCCGTGATGGATGGCTACGCTGGAAATCGTCGCTCCAGGTTGCAGGCATTCCTGGACGACCTGGGCTTTGAACGGTTTGGGATAAGAGCTTCGTTGGCGCATGGAAATCCTGGCGATAAGGGCGATCGCGTCCGCTTAAAAATACGCGGACACCATCGTCCCTAATGCTGGAGTTCGGTAGGTGTATTCGCCATCCGCTTACCTTCCGATCCTAGCCAATAAAGGTGAAGGTGTCCGCGAATGTGATGGAAACCATCGCCTCAAACGTTGGTGTCAGGAAAGGCGTGTTGCCCGGACGGTTACTCTCGCTCTATGGCTGAGCAACCGTAGCAGGTGATGAGCTACCTTTGTCACTCAACGCGTTGATCAGAGACCATGAAAGAACGCCCTGCTCATCTCGATAAATATCACTGTGAGCGCCTCCACCGGTATTGAACGCGTTGTAATGAATGAGATTATCCGAGTTGATGTATGTCACCTTTCGACTGAGCGTCACTGGAGGAGTTGTTTGTCCTGCTGCATTAGCTCTTACACAATTCATGAGACCGGATGGCTCGGAGCAGTATCTTAGAAAGCTTTTTTCGCCGCCAGCATAAACACCCCAGAAAGCTCTTGTGACCGCTCTGTCGTTTTTGGAAGAGGTTAGAGCTATCTTCCTGGTACGGAGACATTTGTCGCTAAAAGCTTCTCCTGAATTATTATCCAACAATCTATTCGTCAAGAAAGCCCCTTGGTAGCTAATCAGCAAATCTGCCAGTTGCTTCGCGGAACGAGAACCCGGCTTTTCCGCTATTATTGGCCCCTCACAAGCAGCTGTGATCGCCGCCCGCGCGCCAAAGCTATGCCCTATCACGATAACCGGTAAGCTTGCTTTCGCCTGTATGCTGGCTTGAGGAATGGTGTCTCCAAGTAGGACGCCCAGCCAAGTCAAACCTACTTCATCGGCGTCTTTGGCCTTTGTTCCGAAACTTGTCAGCTTATAAAGAGGATCAAGCCATAGGCTGTTCCATTGGCTTGGCCAAGTCACACCTATTACCAACGGTTTAAAAGCACCAGGACTTCCTTCGCTGGCATGCTTGATCCCTCTGATGATGGAATTAATGTTCCTTACTGCCTCCTCTTGCACGGTATTCCATCCCATAACCACTACAACAATATGGGTGTAATTGTGGGACTCAATATTGGTACTTAAGGAATTTTGCAGAGTACGCATCCCCTGCCAGCTTGAGCGAAACGCATTAATCGGGGCTATTTCGGGAGGATGGTCATTAGGTTTATCACAATCACGAGCAGGCGGAGCTTCTACATCCGAACGATAGTAAGCGTCGAACAAAGTGCAGTTCCTTTCGCCACTTCCGGGAAGTTGATCACGCATGATGTGCGACACGAACATCATCTTGCCATTGTGAACGGCGTCCTGCTGGCTTTTGACGGTCTTATCTGAGCTGTTCGGCTGCTCAAACGTCAACTCTTCTTCTGACCGCATGATTTTGTGGGGGTCACCTTTCTCTATTCCGACTATGTAGCCACCATCTCGAAGCGCGATTTCCTCTGGATAGTAGACTGCCGAATGATAGTGCATAGTGATAGGCCCATCAGTCCCTAATTCTTCCTCCGCAGGAGCAAACAGCCGGGGTGACCCGCTGCCGAAACACCCAGATAGCAAGATGGCGCTAGCTGGCAGTAAACACTTGATGATCTTATTCATAGCCATAGGTGCTTTATCCAGTTTGATTGGGTTCGACGAGAGCACTTAGCGCTACTGCAAGACACCATCGGTGGTCTCCCTTGCCGTTAGGGGTCGGCGATTGCTATCGAATACTCTGCGGAAGCGAGACGGCTGAGAATGCTGTCACTTCGCCCATTGGTATAGATTGCTCTTTGAACTTTGTCTATGGGTTCGCGATGTGCAACGACGTGCTCGTTGGCAGCAAGCCCGTTTTTTAATGCAGTGCTGCCAACCAGGGATTCGGCTGCAGCAATGACCCACTGATGTGAACGGTAATTCTCATTCATGATGGCTTGGGTGGGCTATGCCCATGGTTTAGACCTTCGACATCAACTGCGCCGCTAATGCACTCAGTTGGTCGGGAGCCATTTGGTCGAGGTTGGGCAAGGGAGTCATGCATTGAATTTTACAAAAACAGTTCGCTGGCGACAGCAAGCCCGGATGCTATTTACCGTTTTTACAGCAGTGTGATGCTGCCGCCAGCGCCGACATGCTGCCAAGGCAGACCCAATATCCACTTTCGAACCAGGTTGGCATTGATGCCGTGGCGCAGAGCGACTCTGGCCAGCGATACGCCTGGCTGGAGGCACTCCTGAACGACCTGGGCTTTGAGGGGTTTGGGATAAGAGGTTCTTTGGCGCATGGAAATCCTGACGATAAGGGTGATGGTGTCCACGTATTGGAGAACATCGCCCTTATTGCTGGGATCGGGTAGGTGACTTTGCCGGACACTTACCTTCCGAATCGTTTGTGTTGAGATCAAAAACAATCATGTTGAGACCTGGGCTTGGAGGAGGGGAACACGCATTAGCAGGCGAGTCCGTGACTGAGTCTTTCGAGTTCAGCTTTTACGAGTTCGTATCCCGCTTCAGTCTGAGCGAGCTCCAGTGGTGAGCTACCACCGAAGGCGATTTTCGGTTGGGTCAGCCAGGTGTCGGCTTTGGCTTTGTTGCCAAAGACCTGCTTAGCTAGGCGACGGATCAGTTCTTCCGTCGTTGAGTCTTGGCCATGATTTTGTTTTGAGTCCAAGAAAGGGCCCCCTTAGCAAGCCGTTCGCTTAACTTTTGAAGAATTCCAGCCATTAGTGCCAGGACTTTTCGTTGTGTTTTTGAAACGTACTGAGAAGATGATGTGCATTTGTTCAGCGCATTTTAATGCGCTGTCACCCATCATTCATCATGTATTAGCGCATTATAATGCGCTGATCAGGACTGATGGTTGGCAGGATAAAGCAATGCCCAGACTGCTAAGTAACAACGCGGTGCGCCTGTTTGCTTAATTGCATTCGACCTGACCAGTCGTTTGCATCGGATTTGACCCGCGCGCTGGGTGTCCATGACCGGAGTCGAGCGCTAGGGTCATTCCTGGTAGGCGACAGTTCGCCCCTTAACCGGCACAGTACTCAAGAGGGCTAAGTGCCGACGCGCTAGAGTTCGTGGATATCCACTTGGTACCGCTTCGCATTCTTGCGAGCCATAAAAAATTTTAGCTTGAACCCATAGCTCTCAATTATTCTGATATGGCTTTCCATGTCACATTGAATCGCTATACTGACTGAGATGAACCAAGCGAGATCTAGTCGATGATTCAGTCCCCCTACGAATTGCACAAAGACATCCTGCTCGACGATACCTACGGAACCGCTCGCAGGTTGCAGGATTTCGTTCTCTACCAGTATGAGAGCGGCCGGTATCCGTTTGACATCAACGAGCACATCGGTGGGTTTGACCGTAGGCACCTCCAGATCTATTCCGACCTTAAACAATGGTATTGGGATAATGGCCCTGATCCGTTTTTCAACGAGATCGCTCAGACTATCATTGCCAGACACCGTGCTTCTGCTCAGGCCAATTTTGAAGAACTTACTCGTCTTCGAGAGATGCCGCCTGAGGCGTACCCCGTCGATCCAGGCGAGTCACCAGTCGACTCTCATAGGGTTGATTTAGAAAATCACGAGATGTTTCACCGACGATATGTAGCCGGAGGATTTTGGGACGAGTAAGCACTCCGACTACACACATGCCGATGGAATAGCATGCCGTGGTATAGCATTACTATTGCGAGTCAATTGAGCCGCACGGACAACTGCTATATCGCAAATGACCGCTAGAATCGAGTAGTCACTCAACAATCATTCTGCCGTCGCCAACGCATGCCGTAGCAGCGCCTCAATGCCGTATCGATTGAGATCATCCCCCGATTGCGTTCACCTCGCTCAATGTGAATGCTCTTGATCAGAGGGAGTACCCATGGTCTATCCGCTCAAGCATCTCCCAGGCTTGCTGATAACCGGCTTCGTTTTGAGCATGTTGCATTGGTTTAGAACCACTAAATTCTGATTTTGGCTGGTTCAGCCACGCATCTGCTTTTGCTTTGTTGCCAAAGATCCGCTCGGCTTGGTGCTGAACCAACTCAACGTAATTCATTTTGTGGCCCTTGGGTGACTCGTCGACGCTCGCTCGGTATCAGTTGGTGGTCGACGTCGATGCTGGGGCCTTGGAGCAATATTCGCGAAATGCCTTGATGCCCCGTGTGGTGATCAATATTGGCTTAATCATGTAGCGGTAGCTGACAAACAAATTGAGCGCGAGCCAGCCCAACTGATAGGTCGATCCGTGAAAGCTTCGGTGGTTGGCGCTGTTTTCCCAGAATCCGTAGGCGATGAAGATAGTAAAAATGGCGACCATCAAAGGAAGGATGCTGAGTCTCCCGAGGGACAACACGAGGAAGGGAGTGGTGACAACCGATCGAATGGGTTCATTGTCGAGCTGAATGGCCCAAATCCGATTGACGTCGTCTTTGCCTGGCTGGTACGTCGCTCGAATGCGGTTGCCCGTCTTTATATGAGCGTCGAGAACGTCTGGGATTTCGAGCGTTTCGTGCTTCTTACCGTCAATTTTCCAGTAATGATAGCTGACCATGTCGCCGCCGAAACCGCGCGATTTCTCTTCGAGTCGCCCGTCTACGATCTGCATTTCCTTCATGTTGATCCCTGTCCTTGCGTTTGGAGTGATGGCAAAAGGATATTTTTGCCAGATACTAAGGAATACTTAGCATATCGTCAAAGCAAAACTAAGAGTCTCTTAGCCTTTCGGCGATGAGAAAATGAGTACGTTCAGCCGGCGCTTGAAAGAGGCGCGCAAGTCACGAGGGTTTTCTCAGGAGCGGCTAGGGATCGAAGCGAATCTTGATCCAGCGTCCGCTTCTGCCCGCATGAATCAGTATGAGAAAGGTGTACATCAACCGGGAGAGAGCACGGTGCAGCAGATCGCGGCAGTGCTCAACCTACCGCTAGCCTACTTTTATTGTGAGGATGACGAGACGGCTCATCTGCTCCAGTGTTTTCATTGCCTGAAAAAAGATGATCGAAAACAGGTGGTCGATTTGGCTGAGAGTCTTGCTTTCAATCACTGATGTCTGGATCGGACAGAAGTTTTGAAGTCTCTTTGCCCCCACGCTGGGGGGCAACCAGATCGCCTTACATTCGGTCTGCCATTCTCCGGCAAACCTGCTGCAGTCGGCTTTGTCTATGATCGTTCTTTGAACAGCTGCCTGGAGTAACCCTGTTGAATCCAAAAAAGAGGGCGTCACTGGTGGAGCGTGAGGGGCTTCAATCGGTGATTGATAACACACAAAAGCATGCCGAAGCAGGTTATCCAGACTTTACGGAGAGTGATCCTGCTACCTTCGACTCGGACTTTGTTATCAATAAAGAGCTAGAGGGGATGAGTGTCGCGCAGGCGCTTGAGGCCTTGGTAGCATTCAAGCGTATCCGAAGGTCATGAGTCTTACCCGCTACTCCTGCTGTCGCCAGCTTAAGGATGATGCCCTCGACGGCGCTCTGTCAAAATCATCCAGATCCGCAAAAACACTTTTTCGCTTGCGCTGTTCCCTGACGACTGGGTGGCGTAGCCATACGGCATAATTACGAGCGACAAATACTTCGGAGGGGATGCTGGATGAGATTGCGTGAGCGCGTGGCCGTGATGCTTTTTCACATGCGCCCGACAGAAACGACTGCAGAGGATATCTGCCATTTGCAACGTGGTGGCGTTGTCGTATCGGCTGATATTCTGGCTGCAGCCGGGGACTTACTAGAGCTGCGCGGCCTGATCACCAATCGCTTTGGCGACAGTGATTATGTTCTGAACTCGGATGCACTTTGTCACATTCTATTTGCCCTTGAATCGCCAGAGAGCGCGGCTCGCGACTTATGAGTCGTATCGCCAGAAAAAACTGGTAATAAACGGATCCAAAAAAATTGTCGAACCTACATATTGTGCTTTAATTCAAATAAAGGCACACCATGTGGTGGTTTTCTATGAGTAGATCGAGTATTCAGCAAGAAGTCGCTCAGTTGCACCGGGAAATTTGGAAGCAAAAGGAAATGCTGTGGCCCGAGCAACAGCTAATGCCCCTGCAAATGCTGGAGCCGAAGCTGCAGCGTACCTGCTTGATGTTGAATACTTGACGCTTCCAAACCTGGGCTCCGCCAAATTCATGCGTTCTGGCCATGGCCCTGGCATCGCGGGGCTCATCGATCGTCAAGCCAACAAGATTGCTATTTCTATGGCCTACCCTGAGCAGGTTCAGCGGTTTACTGGCGCTCATGAGGTGGGGCACCTCATGCTGCACGAGGGGCAGATCATGCACCGTGACCGTCCACTGGACGGCTCTGCCAATGCGGGTCATAGATCCGACGTTGAACGCGAAGCGGATTATTTCCCGGCATGCTTTCTCATGCCGCCGAACCTTCTGACGGCACATTTTGAAGCGCAGTTTGGATGCAAAGGTGCCTTTAAGTTTACCGAAACGACGTCCTTCCACCTGAACCACAACGATCCTGACTCCTTGCAATATGCTTCGCAGGGCTCCCTGGATCGCGAATTCGCCTTGGCTCGCTGTGAGACTTTTGGCGGCCGAAGAATGAATTCCCTGGCCAAACAATTTCGGGTCTCTGACAGCGCGATGGCGCTTAGGATCAAAGAGTTGGGCTTGGTGGTGTGGCCATGACATCCAACCTGGAGATCGACATGAAAGTTTCCGAAAAACACACCATTCAATGCCCTCAATGCGGTGGTACTCAATTCGATCAGCCACAGGTTGTGAGCGACGGTGATTGGGTGACCTGCGTTACCTGCGCGCAGTCTTTTCCGGTAGACGACATCCGCCAGGTAGGACTCGATCAGGCTATGAATGTGGTGATTCCCGAAATCAAAGCTGAGGTGGAAAAAATGCTGAAAGGCCTGTTCAAGGGCAAGTTCAAATGACCTTGTATGAGACGTTGACGCTATTGGCGTCTCTCCTCGCTGTGGTGGTGTCTACCGTATCTTTGGTTCGCGGACGTAAGTTGGGTCAGGTGCAGGAAGACCTAGCGAAGATCACTGCCGAACTCGCCCGGCGGCAGATTGACTCGCTCGACATCGCTAAGCTGGAGAGAGCGGTTCCACAACTGGGTGTACACATTACAAATCTAGCTCGAACTAACTATTTCATTATCACGAATACGGGGCAGGGGAGTGCTTTTGACGTGGATCTTGAGCTGATCGACTGTCCCGATGACCCTCTGGTTACGGCTCGTGATCTCTTGCCATGTCCTGAGCTCAAGCCTCGTAGCACAGTGAAGCTCTTGGCTGGTTTTCACCAAGAAAGTCCGCTTCGCTACCAGGTCAAGTTGAGATGGACGACGGAGAGTGGGGGGAGCGAATCTGAGGTTTTTTGGGTGTCTCAGGGGTGACGCCAAGCGTGGTTAGTCGAATCCAGCGCATGCCTTGTAGCTGAAGAAACCTTCTTGTCTTAAATCGTTACGGCTCGCAGCAATTTGCCAGATTCTGCATGGAAACTGTTTTGTGTAAGGATGGGGTCTGCCATCATTTTAGGCGCGCTGCGCAGAGGGTTCCTAAATCCAGGGATTTCCCCCAACACAGAACATTTGTCGCCATCTGAAAATCGTCGCTCAAACGAATAGGCAACCGCCTAGCAGGCGGGAGCGTGAGTGCTTCGTTTGAGCTCGGTAATGGCTGGCTAGGAACAGCTGCTCGTTGGTGTCGCAAGCCACAGTTCCAATTTTAGGAAGGGCATGAACATTACCGCAGCGATGGAGACGCGACTCTGGCGGCAAGCATTTCAGCATCTAGGTAGCCAAGGGCTGAGCGCGTTTGTGAATCAGTGTATGCGTGAGTATGTGAATACCAGCAGCACTAACGTGGTTGGCCTGCTGCGCTCAGAAAGGGTAGGAATTGACGTATTGAACGCGTTGCGTGAGGGCTTCACGCAGGCTGGTATTGAGTCTCCGGTCGCAAAAAAGGCAACGTCGCTGTCGATGTTGAACCGTCACAGACGCCATTTTAGTTTGAGCCTGATCCAGGCGCTCCCTCCACGAGTGGTGCCGGAAGAATTGATAGAGTTCCGGCTTCATCTGGATAATGGAGTGTGATTTGGACTGAGCTGCGGCGCCGAAAATTATCGATTATTCGATTAATTGCCTAGCCCGTTCAAAGGGGCATCTCGGTTGTTCTATGGGAGGTTTGAATGCTGGTGCAAGAAGCAGTGAGCTTTACCAAAGAGGATCAACGCATTCTGGATTCTCTGATGCCTGGCGGAGAAGGATGGCACACGCAGAGTGATCTGGAGTGCTTGCCCACCTGTCCATATTCACGCCGATGTGTCGACTCTGGGCCGGCAGAGAAGGTTTGCTCAGTTGATTGGAGACGAGCGCCATTGAATGAAGATTCCTCCAAGGTTTTCATTCATGTCTTGGAGAACTTTGATTTTTACAACCAGGGCGATTTACTGCATTTAACCGTCCAGTCACATCAAGTGGGAGCGATTCATTTCAAATTCCTGAAAGCAAGGGGAAGCTTGGTTGCCCCGGAATATGCCGAAGGGTCTCTGCAAATGAAGCTGCATCGTCGGCGTGAGCGAGCCAAGGGCGTTTCTCAGCAGATGAAGAGCGAGCGTTTTTTTCAAACGGAAAAGCTTGAGTGTGATGCGTGTGGCGTTGATTTTTACGCGCTTTACGGGACGGAGGGTTTTCGGGTGATTGAGTGCCACCACCAGATTCCGCTGGCTCATGCAGACCATCAGGGGAAAACCAACGTGCAGGATTTAGCGCTGCTGTGCGCTAATTGCCACAGGCTCGCTCACACATCTGAGTCACTGCATCGAACGGATGCTTTGCGCCGATACGTTCAAGGGAAGGCAGGTAAATAATGGGGGCCGCAGCTTAGGTTTTGAGCCGCCTGGATTTTCCGCGTTTCCCGGAGTCGTCTTGTGAGGTCACCCTATAACCATGAGGTGAGCTGCCCTGAAAATGCGCTCTCATGCTCGATTGTACGAGGGCGATATGTGGTTCATCAGCGCTTCAAATTCGCCCTCCGAAGCTGCATACAACGGCTCGAATCGCCCCTCATTTCCTGCGAAGACATAGTGGGAGCAGCGACACGCGTCAGCGTCCTCTTCGCAGTTCATGCAGGGGGATGAGCAGATTTCAATCATCCGATCAATTGCGGTGGAAGGGTCTAAAGGATCATAGGTGTCGGAGTAACCCCAGTGCTCAATGAGCACCTCACCCTTGGCAAATTCCAGCACGCTTTCTGCACTGTCAAATTCCCAATTAGCCAACGCCCTTAACGCTGGCAGAAGCACAACCCGGCAGTAGTCGAATCGGTAGTTTTCTAAGTGGCACAGCACGCGGCCCTCATCCTCTACCAAGCTTTGAAAAGAAATCTGTCCATAGCGCTCACCCAGGCTCTTATATCGCACTGGGTCAACCCGAATATGCTTGAGCGCATTGTTGATGGCGTCGATTAGCTCCATTTTGCGGTTACTAAGATGCGCACCCGATACCGCGAATTTTTCGTCGAAGGATTTCACGAGGTCTTTGCGACTTTCCTTCAAACCAGCTGCTGATCGAATGGCTTGCAAGTAGTCAACAGTGTGAGCCAGAATCAAATTCACTCCGAAGGCCTGATGGAGCAAAACTTCATTGTTGCTCACTTTCGCTTCCAGCTCTTCCTTCGCAGGCTCAAGGATGAATTCAATGTAGTGCTTGTAATCGTCGCACGCATCTCGGATAGAGGCGGTCATTTCGATTACCGGCTGTGACTTGGAGTTATTGATGATTGCCATTGCGTTCCCTTTTTTCGCCAGGTAGGACGGCATCAGCCGACGCTATTCGCCTTACCCTGCTACCTTGGTCAAATTTCGTCGACTGCCCACTGAACGATATTCTTTTCGAAAGGAGTCAGCGGCGCTGACTCTATCCTCAACGCCCATGAGCGCAGCTTGTCCAGCAACTGAGTCAGGTTTTCTGACGGCAGAATTGCTCCTTTGAACTTGGTCGAAATTTGGGTGGGTACCCCATACTCATCCAACGCGGTAAGCAAAGGATCATGGAACAGATTTTCCAGTTGCTCTGCGAAGAACCCAAAATTTCCAGGCTCAATACCCTTTTTAGTGAAGACGTCCGCTTGTATCTTGCTCAGCGCCATGATGTCTCGCGGAAGGCGGTAGGAGATGACATTGCGAATGAGCTTGAGCCTCTGCCCGATAGACTCGCTCGGTGTTCGGTCGGAGTTATCCTCGTCAATCGCTTGCTGTAGGTAGGCCTGAAAGTTCTTCTGCGCCCTGAGCGCGTTAATATGCCAAGCGAGTTGCAGGCCCGAATGTATTCCGTACTCAGGAAGCTTGTGCGGGAGGTGCTCATAAATGAGCGTGCAGAGGTATTCGAGCTGCTTTTGTTCGGGGTTACCCTTCCACGTGAGCAATGCACGACTCAGGGCCAGTTCCCGCAGAATCCTGTCCGCGACCTCCACCTGCCGATCAACCGGCAGGTGCCTGTTTTCGATCAGCGTTGATACGGACAGTAGAGGGGTAGCGTATGCGGCGTCCAATCGTTGTCGCGACTGGTCTGTGAGGTATTCAGGTTCCAGCTTCATCAGCAGTCCCATCGGGGAGACTTCGTTCTGCAGCCCGATGGGATAATCTACGGTCAGGCTTTTTTCCTCGGGCGGCTCTTCCAGCATGAACACTTTGCCGATGAAATACTGATTCATGCGCCCGGCCCGGCCGGAAATGTTTTTGAAGGTGAAAAAATCGAAGGTGTTTTTGTTGATTCGGCGGTCATAGATGATGACGTTTTCCGCAGAGGTGTTAACACCCTCGATCATGGTGGATGTACAGATGATGTAGCGAATGGTTCGCTCGTTGAACAGTTTTACGAAGTATTGCTGGATTGCTCTGGGCACGCCGCCATGGTGGATACCTATCCCCAGAGAAATCGCTTTGGCCACGTTCCACGCCGGGTGGTAATTCTCCGCGATCCACTCCGAAATTTCTCGGGTGGCTTCGAGTGCAGGAAAAACTCCCTTATCGATCAGAAGTTGGGCAACCCGATTGGCGCTTGCGGGCGACTGGCAGTAGATCAAAGTAGGGGAGGAGATTTGCGCGCAGAGTTCCAGGAGCTTATCTTTGCGTTCGTCGCCTCGGGTGCGCAGGTTGTAATGAATGACATCCACGGCCACTGTCGAGAAATTAGAGGGGATGAAGTTGTATTCATACCCATCAAGGCCTTGGATATTCTGAATGTTGGGGCCAAGCAAATAGAACTGGGCACCCTGCTTCGCAAGCTTGTGGAAGGCTAGGCTTAAGTCGATCGATCTGTTTTTTTCCTCCGAGTCGCTAGCGAGGTCAAGCTTGTAGAATTCATCGATGACGACGAAGTCCACATCGCTCAAGTCGTCACGCTGCAGCACCCTTTCTTGAGTGAGCAAGTACACATTGATGAACGACTCATTCGCCTCTTGGCTTGGGTGCGTGATGACGTTGCATGACTGCCTGAAGCGCCTGACTAATCGGCGGCGTGTCTCGTCGATGAGTGCAATCGTCGGTACGATCACCACGACCTTTCGAAATTTGCCCTGAGCCAGTACCGCATCGATCACCAGACTTTTACCAACGCTGGTCGAGGCGCTGAGCACAACGTTTCTACCCTGCATCAATAAATGGAACACGTGGGCCTGCAAACGATGAAAAACCATGCCTTTTTCCACGCCTTCCACCCGATGAACCTCATAGGCTAAGCGATCGGAAAATGAAACGTTCTCCAAGTGCGGGGTGATATAGGGGAAAAGGCCAACCGTACGAACCATGCTGAGCAAAAGCGACTGCTCTACCTCGTCGAACAGCTCGAATTTATCGAGAGATCGGATGACAAGGTCACGACCTTCCCATTCAGGATGGCCCCGGTTCACAATGTGGCTCAGCCCCATGAGTAGACCAGTTTTGTCGCGGGTTTGATCGCAAAGCATTTCCAGCTGATGTTTGATGAGGTCGTATTTCATATCAACTGGCCGCCTTGCAGAGCGTGTTGAATTTCTGAACGAGCTGATGGATGCTCTCGATCGGCACTAGGAAGACGACGACTCTGACCTGTTTGATTTTCGGCGGTAATGTACTGGCCAGCGCGTTGTAGTGCAGGGTGACCTCTGTTTTGAGATTGGCCAAATAATCCGATAAGTAACCTCCCGACAGCGCAGCGCTGTCGTAAGCCAACAGGATCGGAAAACACAAAACGTTGAGCATGTCCTGTGCGGGCGCATTGCGGTGCAGGGCCTTGTTAAATGCCTCGGCTGTGGGGAGGTGGTGGTGAGGCTCACGCAGTGCAATGATGATCTCTCGCTCCTCCGATAGCGCCGCCCTGGAGATGGTGGCATCCAGCACATCGCAGATTTCTTTAAGCGTCTGATCCATCGTTCCAGTGGCAATCATTCGCGACAAGCCAAGCCACAGCTGATCGGCCTGCCCTGTCTGTTGGACAATGTGGGCGTTGCCGAACTCGGAAAGCTTGCCATTGACCGCATAGAAAACTTTGCATGCGATTGGCTCGCTGTTTTCCCGGCTTCTTAAAATGGTGTGTAGGATAAGTTCTGCAATCAGGCGGTCACGGGGGACGGTGCCGTTGTTCAACGCGTTGACGGATTTCGCCAGTACCAGGGGTGTGTGGTGTACCTGAAAATTGGCGATTTCACTCGCCCGCAGACAGAATTCAGGTAGCCACTGCAGCAGATGTTCGGCCAGTTGGTCGCCTCGCCATTCTTCAAAATCGTACTCGACGTCAAAACCTGCAAGCGACCGCAGTAAGCCGTCTTCTGTGGTCGTATGAAACTCCACCAAGAAAGGGTCGGGTTTGGATTTGTAAGGTTTGGCGAAAGCGGCAGAGTGCTTTGCTGCCACATCAAGCAGCGCTTTTAGTCTTGCCAAGGCCGCAGTACGGGTAATGATTTTTTGGTCTGGTGTAGTTTTGACATCGGCAGTCGCTGCATCGTCCGCCCAGCTCAGGAACGCCTCGTAAATGTCCTTCTGCTGGCGGTGAGAAGGGCTCTCACCGTAGAGATCAATTACCTCCGCGAGCATGCGTAGATTAGTTGCTTCCAGCGACGCCACGTCACCGCAGACCTGCCAAACGAAGTGGTCTGCCCAATAGTTGAAATCTCGGCCTCTGTCGGAGACTGACTTGGGGAATTTTTTGGCCAGTTTCTGGCCCCGATCGGTGGCAGCGTCAGGTTTGACCCGTTTGTCCAACGTCTTGGTGAAATACTCCAGTGCTTTAGCGATGTCTCGCTTCGATACAATCCGGAAGCAGGCCAGTCCTGGTCGGACGTCGCATTTCAAGGACTTCTGAAAAAGAGAGGAGTCAGCCTTTTGCTTCTCTAAGGCAACGCATTCCGTCAGGTTCCACTTTTTGTCGTTTTCCGTGGTCTTGACCTGGATGTACTCGTTGACGGTCTCTCCCGCCTGCAGCGAGATTGCGACGACGTCGTCGGCAGTTTCGCACTCCACTTGGAGGTAGGTACTGTCGCGAAGCATCTTCAATATAAACGTTACGGCAACGTGATCCTGGTATTTGAAACCCTGCCGAGCCGCAGGCCCACCTTTGTTTGACGGGCTGGGAATACTCACCATGACATCCTTGTATCGACGGAGAAGGTTGACGGCCTGGCTTGCTGGCACATCGACTGATGGCGTCAAGCTACCATTATTGACGAACGCTCGACTATCCCCAGTTCGGTGAAGACGATGCGCAGTAAGCGGAGTCTTTTGGAGTTCAGTCGGCAGGTGATTTCAGGTGTCAGACAGTGGTGATACTATTAAGCCATCTTTTATAGAATCGCATCCCAAATGTGGGCGCCATTGGTACCCGAGGCAAAAGGAACAGCAAGTCAGGTTATGGACAATCGAACTCCTCCTCCACCCGCCGATTCCCAGCAAACAGCAAGAGTCCGGTGGCGTAAGTCCATTTCGAAGCATTGCGCCTCACCTTTGGGGTCAGCAATCTTTGCAACATGCTCGGTCGTAGGTGCGTCGATTGTGTCTGTTGGCTCAGGGGTGATCCTCAAGCAGGTTGCGAAATTTATTGAATGCAGCGTTGAGGAAGGTTATTGGGCGACGCTCAGCGCTTTATTGTTTTCTCTTATCGCAATCCTCATTCTCTGGTTCAGAGAACGTGGCATCTCGGATTTGACCGAAGATCGAGAGGCAAACCTGCGTCAGCAGCAAGCATTGCTGGAGGGGCGTCTGGTTAGCATGCCGCCGAAAGACTTTATCTACGAATACATTATGGCGCTTCGTTTCGCGGGTGAGCTTCGCATGCAGTCCAAGCACGAGCTCAAACTGGGGAAGTTGAGCTCCGAGCAGGTCAGGGAGCGCATTCGAAGTATACTTTCTTCCGTGGTCGTTCTGACGCGACTCTGGGATGGCGTGTCCAGGATTCGTGATCATGTGGATTACAAAGCCAATCTGATGAACGTCGTGATCCCAGAGCAAATGTGGGGCGACTCGTCAGACGATGCTTCAACTACGGAGTCCTCTGTGGACGAGAATAGTGGGCGCAAGCCTGCTGGCTCAGTTCAGGACGTGTCATCCAGCGGAAATCAAGAAGCTCCTGTCGCGGCTGTAGAAGGCCATCAATTAGAAGATCCCGCTACAGACCCTAACCGCTCACTTTTCAAACCGATGCAGAACGAACCACACGCTTATGTGCTCAACACCCGATCTCAACGACCGGCTGTTGACGAGAGCGTGGAGGAGAGTTGGGACGCCTGGGCGCTGACGTCTCCATTTTTTCTTCATTGCCAATCCAGCGATGTGTTGTGGCAGCGGTGTACGGGTGCAGTTGCCATTGTTGATGCCCAGTTGTCTGTATCGTCCGGCTCTAAGGTTCCCGGAAGTCATGACGATGAGCTTAAGCCCATTATTTTTCCCTATACATTGATGAAGGATTACAATGTTGGACGTCATCATCCGAACTTGCCTGGCGCTCCGTTGGCTGCTGCAACGGGCCAGCCTGGGTATATTGAGGACTTGGGTGAGACCATCAAGAACTGGTTGAAGAAAGAGGCGGAAGTCAACCCTGAAACGACACAGAAGTATTTGAGAAGTATTGATGAATATTACAAGTCACTGGTAGATGTAAGCTCGTTGATCAGTATTCCAGTCTTGATCAATGACAAGCTCAATGCTGTACTTAATATTCAGAAAACAAATGAAAGTTTGCTCTACAATCATGAACGAGCAGATATGTTCATCCATCTCATGAACCCCATTTGCTATCATTTGGGAAGAATGCTACTGTTGATGTATACGGTAGATGCTGAAATCGTTGAGCAGGAGGAAAGTGCTGATGAGCCAAACCCAAACAGTTAAGGTGACCATGAAGGCTAGCGCGCTCCAAGAGTTGCGTAAGCTAAATCGTTCTGGTGATGAGATTTCTCGTCTCATGAGCGAGCGGGCCCAGAAGCTGATGAAGGATGAGCCGGTCGAGCCAGTAGCCCTTCGTGTGAATTTCTACTGACGTCATCTCTCGGAACCCTACATTGAGTCGGGACTGAGTCAGCAACACATCGAGCGCCCTTGGGGGAAACCCTGAGGGCGTTTTGCTTTGAGCTTCGCTGGTAGGGCTTGGCTTTAAGCCTATTCGATCCACCGCGTCCTCTGCCTTTCCTGAAATTGTACGGAGTTGCCCTAATGCTCTTAGGTAGGGAAGGGCCAGCGTTTAACCCCCTGACGCGTCGGGAGCCTTGGCTCACCAAATACTGGCACCCTCTCTCGATCGGTATCTTGCAGGCTGCTTTACCAAGGGTACTGATTCACCAAGCGCTCCCAGTTTTGCGATACCCAGTGAGTCACTGTCGTTTGGCTCGGAGCCGTCGAGCTGAAGTGTTCCTTTAGCATCCACTCAACAACCTGTCGGCTGCGAATCGGCAAATCTGCATTGTCTTTGCCTTTGAGGCTATTCAGGTACAGAAGCATCTCATAGCCTTCGTTGCGGCTTAGGTGTCGGGCATCTACACCGATGAGCTTGGGGTTATCGCCTTCAGTGACAGTCCATTTGTAGTCATAGTGAAGATCACTTCGTTTCATCTGCGGCATGGTTGCTTCCTTTGCGTCGAGCGCTAGTGCTGTTGCGTCAGCCTGACGCAAAGCGAGGGCGTGCGCAATGTTATGTGGAAGCCATATGACGCCGAGCATGGACAACGTAAGCTTCGTCACGATAGCACTTGATGAGGCGCTGGCAGTTGGCGTAATGGCGGTGATTTTTACGCCTTGCTCACCACTGTCAGGACTGAACCAGGTGTGCCCCCTGACCTGATTGCCACAGGGGGCACTCGCCTACTCAGCGAATAGGAGCGCATCCCGAGGGGGCTGCCCTACGAATACCGCTATTTTTAACTCAATAGGAACATTGAGTGTAGGTGGCAAGGTGGCAACCCAACACCTGACCTCATCATCCCAGCCGGCCTCACAAAACGAAGTGTCTGACCAAAAGTTATGAACTTCATGGTAGTCCAACTGCTTCGCAATGTTCCGTTCCGTCTCTCCGATCAGGCACCACGCTGTGCTCATCCGGATCTTCCAGTTTGGCGACGACAGTAAGTGCAAAGGGGCGTAATAATCAAAACCGAGATTGTCAACTTCGGTACCAAAATCCCGCAGCACGTCGATCTTATCGACAACGTCTCCCTCAGCCATCAAATCAGCCAAGCGAAAAAGAGAACCAAGGGATTGAAATTTGCTGAGCTCCCTACTTTGTATTTCTTTGGCATTATAGGTCGTCCTTATAGGGGCTCTTTCTTTCAAAAGATCCAGGTAAGAAACGAAAACGAAATTTGACATTTGAGTAGCCTTTTTTATTGTTATTTTAGGTTGGCGTACCGGTGGAGCAAGCTATGGCGCAACAATGGGTGAGAAGTTTCAGTGCGCTTTTAATTGGTGACGATAATTGCAAGCGTGGAATAGCGTTATGGGTAACCGAGATGTTGAACAACTGAATGCTGATCTACTTAGAATATTCGGATGGCAGGTTGAGATTGCAGAGCAGCAAATGCTTTCGAGGGGCCGGGGAAGCATTTAAAGCTTTTTCGGGTATCCCGGCCCGGCCAACTTGATTGCAAGAAGGTGTACATCGGCCCGATGCCAATCGAAATGCCCGACTTCGCAATCCATAACGCAGGGTGGCTTTGCCGCGATTACTATCTCCTTGGCTACAAACAATGGCGGCGTGATGAGGTTAGGTTCCGGCGGAAAAAGCGAACCCGTCGTAAATGAGGATTGAGGTTGCCAACGGTCAATGTGACTGGCAGGATTTTGGATTCATCCTGTCGGAGCTCCCGATGTTTAAGGCACTGCACCCAACTCAGTCCGCGCCTATCTCCATCCGTGACTACATCCATTTGTCTCGAACTTCACCGTCCATTGGAGATGCACGTTGCCCGGCTTGTGAACAGCCGCTGCTCGTTAAAGGGGATATTGACCCTAAAAAGGCTATAAAGACCCATTTTGCGCACCGGCGGGATCCGACCGCACCCGTCTGCCCCATTAAAAGCGAAGGCGCTATTCGTTATGAGGTACTGACTGACGCTTTGCCGGACACTGAGGCTTCCGTCGCTCTACGCACTCGTTTCTTCGAAAATTGGACGTATCACTGGCACCAGTTCAAAAAATATGTCCGCGCCGTAGACATCAAGGACTTTGCCTCAGCACTGAGAGCCGTCGATACAAAGGGGGTCTGGAAGTACCGAGATATTGAAGAGCATGAGGTGATCATTGCGATGCTAGCCACCTTGGACTTCCAGCCTGTTACGGACAATAAGGGAAAAGTACTCAGGTCGAGCTGGGTACGATTTTGGTTTCGCAGTGACGTGGCAAATCTCCAGGAGTTCTGGAACTTGGGGGATGGGCAAAAAGTGATGATCCGAGCTGAGTACGAACTCCCGGCGAAAGCCACAATGATCAGAGAGGACAAATTTCGGGATTTCAGCGTGCTGGAGGTTGATTCTGACTATCTAGAAAACGAGGCGTACGCGCAGGTACCTGAGTTCGTCCGAATCGTGATGTCGGAGCGTTTCCCGAGAATGATCGTTGTCCCAGCCTGATGAGTTCGGCATCAGTGTCTTTGCGGAGGCGTCTGACCGGGCCGAGGGTAGACGCAGCAGGATCATCGCGGTCATGCGCGGGGGGAATGCTGAGCTGACACTGCACGCTGGCCAAACGGTATGATGAACGGCGCTCTAAAATCTGAACGCGCAAGCATTGATCGGGGATCTCTATGAAGGTGTTCGTCAGCTCCGTTGTACGCAATTTTGAGCCATATCGCGCGGCGGCCAGGAAGGCTGTCTCACTGCTCGGTCATACTCCAGTGATGTGCGAGGACTTCGGCGCAAGGCCTTATTCCTCCCAGGAGGCCTGCATGACCGAGGTCGACCAGGCAGATGTGGTAGTGCTCATTCTTGGATCGGATTTTGGCTTTCAAACCAGCAGTGGGGAGTCGGTAACGCAACAAGAGTTTCGACGAGCCAAAGCTGGCGGGAAGCAGATTCTGGCATTTCTGCAGGATGCTCCTTCCGAAGGCCCCCAAGCAGACTTCCGCTGGGAAGTTTCCGACTATGTTGATGGTCTGTTTCGCGCAACCTTTAAGAACGAACATGAGCTTTCGGACTCAATCATTTGGGCGCTCAATCAACTGACTGTCAGCCGTCAAGCCATTACAGAGCAAGACTTCGTACAGCGGCTACAACAGAAAAATGGTGATGGGCGCAGGGGCTACCGAAATGAAGAGGCACGCCTTGAACTCGCCTTCTTGCCGCAACCCGCAACGACGGGAACTTTGCGCGTCGTACATACCCAGCATGACGCCTTCTTTTTGAAGCTCTGCCAAGCTGGACTGAGCACGCTCAAGGCAGGTTATGAAGATTTTGATAATGCCGAACTCACTGGCCTGGACACGAAAGGACTGATGTGGAGGCACCATGATACCGGCATGTGCTGGTTGTCGATTTCCCTGGTCAACCCCAACACATCCAACAACCCCTTCAACTCCTACTACATCTCTCCCTCTTTTGTGAGGAAGGCGGCGCAGGCTGCTTTTGATGTTTTAAACGAAGGGAAGGGCGGGTGGTTCCAGCTCGGGCTGTATGGCGTGGCCCAAAAGCAGTTTGCTGAACCACCAACGAGCTCCAGCAGCAGCTTTTCGATGCCCCACCGTCCAGAGCAGAGTCTTGAGGAGCGCCAGTTAATGATTCCGGCTTCACAGGCCGCCTACAGTCGCTGGCTCGATGATGTGATGTTCCAGTTCGGGCGAAAGCTTAACTCCCCTCCTTGAGAGGCTTGAGTCATAACGCTGGCACCGTGGCGATTTTCCAGCGCTGTTTTTGACTTGGTACTCTGCGAGGTATCTGTAATTCTTTCAATCGACCATTCATGGGGGCGAAACAAAGATGATCAGATACCATCCGTTCACCCACGCGCTCATCGGTGTGCCGGGGAGGGCGCAATTCGTCGTTGCCTGCGCCTCGATGCCTGTCATGTCGCTACTCGCACTCAATCACCAGGGGATTTTGACCTTCGACAACACGCGTCTCGCTTTGCAGATCAATTTAGGCGTTTTGACCGTTATGCCATTTGTTCACGCCATGTTCCGTAATAAGTGGAAAGCGCAATACGAAGAACGTCTTTTGGACGTCACCCTCAAGCTACTCAACCCTGACTTGAACGAAAAGACCCGTCGGAGACTGGAGGGGTACCGTGAGAATCTTAAGCTTCAGTACCATTTAGCGCTGGACTGGATACCGACATACAAGGCCATCGATAAGATCAAGTGGAGCCTAAGTTTGGCGGTGTCGGGCCTGCGAGGAAGCCACCCCACGGCGCTGGCGAAACAGTGAGCGGGTAGAACAAATATCTACTAGCGAAGCGTCCTATTCGAGTCTTTGGTTAAGGCTGCCGAGCTTCTAACGCCTTAATCAAAGAACTCGTTGATGAATGAACCTGTGTCCCAAAACGCTTGGCGAGCGGCTGCAGTATGCTGGCCATGTACGCATCAGCTCGGAAGAATGAAACGTAGGGCACGTAGAGCGCGTGGATAACATCGACGAAATCGCTGTGCTTCATTACTCGGGTTCCCGTTCCGAAGGAGTTGCGTACCGAGCTGTAGAGCCCTCGCAAGCATGTCGACAAACCTGGGCAGTACTCGTCGACAAGGGAAATATCTTTGCAGGGAGGAGCGTCTGGTAGCCAAGTTGAGAGCAGTTGATTGACGATATCAAGAATGCCCTCATTCTGAGCTTTGACCCAGAAGCTATTATTGAAACTGCTCAATGTGGTTGCTCGCTCGTCTGCTGGCATACGGGTCAGCACGGTGCGTAGCTTTTCAAAGTTCGTCTCCATCGTCGTGATCAAGTTTTGCGCCGGGCGCCTCACCCACTCACCAATTGCTCCCAGCTTATGGTGGTGCTCCCGAAACCACTGTGCCATGTAGGTCGGGTCACGGAGGCTTTCCAGAAGTGCCTCATCAGCTTTTTTCCGGCTTGCTTTCCCCATCACAAAATTATGAAGCACTTGAGCGTCCTGTGGCCGCATCGGAAACGTTTCAAGAAACTCATCAAGATTTGGCTTTCCGAGGTGGCTCAAATTCGATCGAAAATTGCCTGACTTGCTCAATGTGGTCGCCCTGAGAGCTCGGCGCCCCTTTCGATTGAGCGATGCGTCCTGAGCCTGTTTATCCAAGGTGCCCGCGACATCAAGGCTGTCCAGCGGACTTACTAGTACACCGAACTCGGGGAACCATTGGCCGTTTGCGTCCATGGCTTGGATTCGGTCGGCACAATAGGCCACCAGACTCTCAAGTTCTGCCTTGATCAATCGGTCGAACGAGATCATTGCATTTCGTCCACAGAGATCTCTCAAGAGTCCCGTACGCCTAATGGCGGCATCGGCGTACGGCTGATCCATCGGCGCCATTTCTGAAATATGTGCGCCGGAAAAAGCGAAGACAGCATCGCCTGAAGCTTTCAGCGCCAGGAGCGTCGATCGAACCTGTGCTTCCAACTCGGTCAGATGCGTTTTGCTAAGCGCTGAATAGTCATTGCTGTCCAGATAAATGATCTTTTCAGGCATAGCTCCACTCTTTTAGGCTACGGAATTTATAGGTTTGGAATACGGTTCAGACTGCGATCGGAGCAGGTCAGCTGGGGGCGGTCAATTTTTTCGAGACTGCAAATTCAGTCGGGGCCTTGCCACGTTCGAACGCGATCAAATACGACACGTGTGCATTCAGCGGCTTTACATCTTCCCGATCCGTGGTGAATGTCAGGTGCACCTCGCGAGTTGCGTAGCTGAGTGAGACCTGAAGACGCTGCAGTTCATCCAGCAGCGATTGCATCTCGTCGTAGACTGCAAATTTGCTGCTTTCCGAGTACTCGCTTGCACAGTCCCGGTAGTCTCGGAAATAGTCTATCAGTGACGCAAAAACCTCGTGCGCCTCACGCTTCATCTCACATCCAGGCTGGGAAATGTCCATCGTGGAATCCTCAGCAAGCTTTGCGAGTTGCTGTCCAGTGGTGAGAGGGAGCGCCGGCAGCGTGATGTAATCGCGTTCAAGTCTAGCTTTCTCCTTAGCCATTTCTTCTTCAGTAGGAATGGCGAAAGGTTTGTTGAACGCGTCGATGTCTTCGATTTCGAATGCTCTGGCGAGCGCGCGACGGGTATCGATGCTGGCGGATTTCGTGTTTTCAACACGCTGTACTGTCCGCACATTAAGGCCCGCCAGCTCCGCAAGGGTTTCTTGAGACCATTGAAAAGCCTCCCGCATACTCCGGATGAGGGCGGCAAACTCGTCAATACTCAGCATTCGAGGTTGGCCGGTGGTGTTGGTGATATCCATGGTTGAGCTCCATCAGGTGGTCGGTGCGTGGATGATGAAGAACTCGTGAACGAGGCAACACGACAGGTGCCCGACAGGCCAGTGGTCTCGCGTGACTTCATCCCTGACGTTGATGACGGTTTCCAGTTGCTAAGGAGCTAGCTCAAAAGGGTCGGAAAATCTTTATTGGCCGTTGGGTCTTGGCGTGATTCCAGTCAGAATGTGTACGGCAGCGGGTTGGGGCGAGCATCGCGCTTCAGCGCCGGTAGTGAGCTGCGGGGACATTGGCGCGGATAGAAATACGTAACCGATACCTCAACGCTTTAAAGCGTATACGGCTTAATCTTTCAGTTGTCCGAGTGCGCTGAGCTTCGTTGTCCGTGTGTATGATTTCCAAAGATTGTGCCTAGTTAACATGTGTTGGAGAGTTTCCTGATGTCGGCAATGCAGCGTACAAAATTCAAACTCCTCGTGCACGAGGCTGACGGACAGAGATACGAAGATCTCTTCGTCAAAATAATGAGCTACATCGACCCTGGATTCAAAGCGGTTAAATCACATGGAAATATAGGCGACCGGGGCAATGATGGTTGGGTGTCGGGAGGTGGGCAATATCATCAGTGCTACGCCCCGGAGGATCTTCCCAGCAACACTGAAAGTGCTATTGCTAAAATGAAGCACGACTTCGCGACCCTTAAGGGATACTGGGAGAAAACGTCTCCAGTCAAAGAGTTTTTCTTTGTGCTCAATGATAAGTTTCGCGGAGCACCTCCGCATATTTACACAGCTGTGCAGGAGCTGAAAGCAACTCATGGATTAACGCATGCTGAAGTGTACGTCGCCAGCCAGCTCGAAGCGAAGTTGTTCTCGCTACCTGATGACGTGATCGAGCATTTACTCGGAGCGTTGGGGGCGGAAAAGACTGCCGCAGACACTATATATTCGCACTTGCTCGATCAAGCCACAGAGCGGCTGTATTTGCATTATTGGATGAACATCAGTGACAACCTGATCGGGGGCGGCATTGAGCGGAAAATTATTGACGATTTCTCTGAATTCACTACCCTTGTTTTTATAACTGATTTGCCGGGGACGGACGTCGGATTGGAGAGTGCTTTATTGGAGTTGGTCAAGAGAGTGGATGCGCTGGTGGAGCACTTTACAGGTTCCAATCATGCTGCGCTGACCCCTGACCACAAATGGTGGTATCACGATAAAAGTTGGAAACAGATTTGGCGCTCTCAGGAGGTATATGATTCGATGTATGCAGAGAGCGACGCATGGTGCGTTGACTTGTATAAAGTTCACTGTAACCTGGTTTATGCACTTAACTTATTTTCTGCCGAAGTCAGAAAGCGTTTGCTTCCAGGCTATTTGTTAGGGGGGAAGTTTGTGGTGAATGATTCGATGGGTACCTATAATAATTTGGAAGGCTATAAATACATGCCGGGTTCATTCGACGAGGTGGAAGAGAAAGATTAGTGTGCAGTGAGAGGCGGCGGCGTTCTCGCGCTCTCGCGTTAAAGCAGTGAGGTGCGAAGTTACCTGGGGGCTTCAAGATGGCTGTTAAAGGAAAGTGTAGATGGTTATTTCTCGAAAGGTGATGTACGAGCTGTTCACTGCCGCTTTCGAGCAGTTCTTGATAAAGGACGCGTCCAGCATTGGCAACGGTGCTTCCGAACGACACCTCTGTGCACGTTTAGGCATTCAGTTCGAAATGTTGCTGACCAGTTATAACCTTCAGGCGTATTACGCTGATGCGGAATACAACCGAAAACAGAATGGTCGGATCAAGACTATCCTGTCCGGCGAGCTTGAAGTTATCCCCATCACCTGCGACCTCATATTGCACAGCCGTGGGGAGCAGGGCAGAGACAATCTCATTGCCATCGAAATGGCAAAGCCCGATAAAACGCCTGAGCGGGTACATTCAGACAGGCTGCGACTCATGGCGCTGACCAAAAAGAGCTTTGATGATGTGTGGTCATACGACGGCAAGGTTCATCCTGAACACGTGTGCGGTTATCTGTTGGGGGCGTTCATCCTGATTGATAACCCGAAAAATCGGGCATCGGTTGAGTTTTTTGAAGACGGCTTACCAATGGCTCTGCGAAGTGAATTTATATTGGGTCGTTCCTAGCTCGACTGAGAACTTTGGGGCGATCTTTGCGGCAGCCCTGCTGGCGGCTGGTTTTTCTCCTTTGGCCACATCGACCGGCCTACTCTAACCAATCGGGGCAATTACTCGACCTTTCGCGGGAGCGTTAAGATCTTGGTTATGCGTCGGCGCTGTATTTTCTTGCTCCGCACGACGGCTGAGGAGCAAAGCCTGCAGGTGCTATTGATTGAGCATGTCTTCTTCGGGGATGATCTCAAATGTGTCGCCTCGCAAAGGTTGGTATTGCTTTTTTTGAAGGGCGCTGGTGATGCTGGTTGGTCGAGGAGGGCGGAAAGCCTCTGACGAGCAATCCGAGCTGTGAGCTGCGCAAGCATGAAATTCTCTCGTAGGGGTGCGCGTCACGCTGCGATGGTGTAACCTATGGGTAGGTTATCTACTAACCTCTTCGTCCAGACTGGGATCCATGAAAAACTGGAGGCTGGTCAGGCACAGTGGATGTCTGTAGCCGGGAACGTCACCAGAACTTAGGTTTAGCGTGGCTATGACTTGTTACCGCGTTCAGCGAAGGGTATGCGTAGCTAGATATCGCGAGAAAAGCGGGCCCCCATTCGTATATGCTGGGCCCGCTTTTTCGTTCTAGCCCTAAGCCGTCCAGTAGTCGTTTGAAAAGATGTTGACGTGCGACTTCTCCCTTACTTCCACTATCCTGTCATGGCAGTCTCGAAAGTGCCCGGATATTGTCCCGTTACGTCCCTTATCCTTCGACACGTTGTAGTGCTCGTTGTTGACGATTTTGTAGCCGAATCTGAAGTTTCCATTTAGCACGCACAGTGGCAGGTGCGGAACGCCGGACTCTAATTCGGAATGATGCTCTTTTCCGTAGGAAAAAAAGCTGTCGTTGTCATCGACATAGTACTTGTCTGGGTAGTCCTCTTTGCGTTTGGGCATCCTGCGCCGATTCAAGTCGCTGATGGCTTGATCAAGAGTCTGGACAAATTCCGAGGCGAGCGTGCTATGGGCGAACAGCTCCTGCAGCGTCATCAATTCCTTCGCAATGAAGTTCCTGAACGGAAGTTGCAATGCATTGCGGCTGCCGGCATCACGCATGTGCGAATAGACATGTGCCAGATTTTTAACCATTCGGGTGATGGCGGCCTGAATTATGTTCTTGTAGCTGCTCACTTCAGAATTTAGCTCCACTTTGGTCACGAAGCAGGCGTTGGACACCGATTCGGCTAGGTGGCGATATCGGTTGTCACACAGAATAGCGACGCCTTCAGCTTTTTTTGCGACATGAAGCACATGCTGATCAAGCGGAAATTTTGCGGTGGAGGGGTTATAAATGTTGGTGGAGAAGTCGAAGCCTATTGCTTTGACTCTCTCAATGTCACGTAGCGAGCGCGGGATCAATGCTGCCTTTTCCCTGTCGAACAGTCCGCACGCACCCGGGTCATCTGAGACCAAAATGATTGTGCAGCGCATATCATTTGATCATTTTTACGAGGACAGAGACTGGGATTATGACCCGATCAAGCTCCTGGTCAGACAAGGATGTAAGCGAGTGCAGAAGCGCGAGCACTGCTTTGTCACCTTTCAGGGCTGAGCGAGGTGTCTTGTGACTTTTGCTTTCTCCCGCGCTTTCGGTGGGGAAATCAAAGGTTGCGTTCGAAGGTGCAACCGCCACTTTTGCCCTGTGAGTGGCATGCTCGATCAGCCTGACATCCATTTCCGACGCGTAGTCTTTGATGAACGACTTGATGTTTTGTGGGCCGATAATGGATTTGAAGTTCGGCGCCATGGCTTCGAGCACGGCAGGAAGGTTGCTCAGCAGGAGCGGCTTCTTATGAGTCTCCCAGTAGTCCTTCGCAACGACTTTAATCGACTCTTTGACTTGCTGCAGATCGGTCACGTTGTATCCCTATCAGTGGTTCGAACGAGTACGGATTATGGCATATTGCCGTGACCTGAAAACCTCTTGAGGGGCGCATTACCAGAGACGCAATCTCGCCAGCGTTCTTGCTATCGCATGATTGCCGAGCGCGTGGGTAGACAAAGGTCAGCAGCGTTGCTGGCGCCTTTGCTGTCCTGGTGCGGCTCGCTGGACGATGACCTGATGCCTACTTGGGCGAACACCTCAGATCTGATGCTCAGGAGGGTGTACCTGCAGGCTGTACTTGCCGGCGCAACTTCGTGAAGGATCAGGCCGGCGTTAATAGCTAGCACTGAGACCAAAGCACTCGCCTAATCAGGTCGTGAGATACGCCCATTCGCTTCAGATTATCCACGAGTTCTCCGCCATCGCTGTCAGGACGTCGCGCAATTGTCCAGCGAACCTGCCTGCCATCGAACGCCTCGATCAGTCTTAGGAAGTAGGCGCTATCGACCGGCGAGATCGAATGTCCGAGCACGACCACCTGCTCAATCGTATTGAGGTGGTCAAAGAAACTCAGATTGTCAGAAATGATCTTTTTACTGGGCTTGAAAGTGCTACTGAAAAAATCATCGAGGGTCGAAAATGCTTCCAGCAGCCGATGGTCTGCCGACTCCGGGTCGACACTGTCATATAGCAGTGGCCGTTCTTCGGCAGACCACGCATGCCCCAGGACGATTTCTGCATCAGGATCGGCGGCTTCACCGTGTATGTGCAGGATGTTCTCTGCTGAAACATCGTAAAGCCGGGTCAGCGTGCTGGTGTAATTGAATGTAAGGAAGGTGGCGTTTACATCTAGGGTTCGCAGCAGCCCGCTGATATTGGATCGTTCAGGGATTGTGATAGATCGCACCCATTCTGCAAACCGCCCCTGTAATGTCTTGGAAAGCCCCTCAGCTACCCGGTCGACCTCATACTGAAAGTCATGGTGGCCCGCATCGCTCCACTCATCATCAACGTACGACCCCAGAAAACACTCCATGTCGGACACGATATTGTCGATGTCCAACTCAGCCAGGGCCTGCTCTAGGTTTGCCCATTTCCCGCCGGCAGGTATATAGCTTTGCACCCAGTCATGGGTTTCGTGATCGACCAGTTCCAGGTATGCCTTGAAGTCCGAGTAGCTTGTGAGCAATCCGTGATGAAGGTCGAACCCATTGCCAATGATGTATAGGGTCTTAGCGTCCATGCGGGGCATCTTGGGCATTCCTGGGGGGCGGTGGGTGGAGAACCTCAGTTTGGTATCTTTACAAACTTCACTCCAGGTAGGGAAAGCTTTCGCGAGAATAATCAGATTTGATGCGAAATATTAGGAGGGGCAAGGGAATGCGCCTATCGAGTAGAATGCCGCGCTCGCTCGAAGTGATGAGGTTTTCGGTAACCTCCCGATTCCATTTCTGGTGTAGGTTTACATTTGTCGCCGACGAAGAAGCATGAATCGGACGGCGATTCAGTTGTCAGGTTTACATTTCACCTATGATTTTTGCCGATCCTTGGCTAGGTTTACATTTTTCGTATTTTCACGGATTACTTTTCTTGAGTCGATTTTTTAACCTAATGTTTACGGTGTTTTTTCCGTTTTCGGCTTTCCGAAAATGGAAGGAGCGTCGGTTTACATCATGTCCGGTAGCGTTTTTCGGTGCCGGCAAAAGTACCAACCGCGATTACCTGGCCGAGCGTTTGCGCACCGAGGGTATTGAGGTGGTGCTGACCCGCGAGCCCGGCGGTACGCCGTTGGCCGAGCGCATTCGTGAAGTGCTGCTGGCCCCGGGTGAAGAACAGATGAATCCGGACACCGAGCTGCTGCTGGTGTTCGCCGCCCGCGCCCAGCATCTGGCCGAAGTGATTCGCCCGGCCCTGGCCCGTGGTGCCGTGGTGATTTGTGATCGTTTCACCGATTCCACCTATGCCTATCAAGGCGGTGGCCGCGGCCTGTCCCAGGCGCGCATCGCCACTCTGGAAACCTTCGTCCAGGGCGATTTGCGCCCTGACCTGACCCTGGTGTTCGACCTGCCGGTGGAAGTCGGCCTGGCCCGCGCCAGTGCGCGTGGCCGCCTGGACCGCTTCGAACTGGAAGGCCAGGCGTTTTTCAACGCCGTGCGCAGCGCGTTCCTCGCCCGGGCCAAGGCCGAGCCGGCGCGTTACTACCTGCTGGACGCCGCCCAGCCGCTGGCCCAGGTGCAGCACGCCATCGATGCGCTGCTACCGACATTGCTGGAGCGCGCCCGTGGCTGAAGCCTACCCCTGGCAGGACAGTCTCTGGCAGCAACTGGCTGGCCGTGCCCAGCACGCCCACGCCTACTTGTTGCACGGCCCGGCGGGTATCGGTAAGCGCGCACTCGCCGAACGCCTGATGGCCAGCCTGCTGTGCCAACGCCCGGTCAACCTGGAAGCCTGCGGCGCGTGCAAATCCTGCCTGCTGCTCAAGGCCGGCAGCCACCCGGACAACTACCTGCTGGAACCCGAGGAAGCAGACAAGGCGATCAAGGTCGACCAGGTGCGTGATCTCGTCAGCTTCGTGGTGCAGACCGCGCAGATGGGCGGGCGCAAGGTCATACTGATCGAACCCGTGGAGGCGATGAACATCAACGCTGCCAACGCCTTGCTCAAAAGCCTCGAAGAGCCTTCCGGCGATACCGTGCTGTTGCTGGTCAGCCACCAGTCCAGCCGCTTGTTGCCGACCATTCGTAGCCGCTGCGTGCAGCAGGCGTGCCCGTTGCCCAGCGAAGCGATGAGCCTGCAGTGGCTGGAACAGGCGCTGCCGGACTGCTCCGCAGCCGAGCGCGTCGAGTTGCTGACCCTGGCCGCCGGCTCACCCCTGGGCGCCGTGAAGCTGCAAGCCCAAGGCGTGCGCGAGCAACGCGCGCTGGTGGTGGACGGGGTGAAAAAGCTGCTCAAGCAAGAGCTGTCTGCCAGCCAGTTGGCCGAAGCTGCCTGGAAGGACATCCCCTTACTGCTGTTGTTCGACTGGTTCTGCGACTGGTCGAGCCTGATCCTGCGCTACCAGTTGACCCAGGATGAAAATGGCCTGGGCCTGCCGGACATGCGCAAGGTTGTGCAATACCTTGCGCAGAAAAGCGCACAGGACAAGGTGCTGAATATCCAGGACTGGATTCTCGCCCAGCGCCAGAAGGTGCTCGGCAAGGCCAACCTCAACCGCGTGCTGTTACTCGAAGCGCTGCTGGTGCAGTGGGTCGGCTTGCTCGGCCGGCGTTAGTTTCCGTGGCCGACGGGCGTATCGTTGGCCAGACTCTTTGCATGATTTAACGTTCCGTCACTTAAGTTGTAACTTCCTATGCTCGTAGATTCCCATTGCCACCTTGATCGCCTCGACCTCGCCCAACACGGCGGTTCCCTCGACGCCGCCCTGGAAGCGGCCCGCCAGCGCGGGGTCGGGCACTTCCTGTGCATCGGCGTCAGCGCCGACAATGCGGCCGACGTCAAAGCCCTCGCGGATCGCTATGCCGACGTGGATTGCTCGGTGGGTATCCATCCGCTGGACCTCAAGCCCGGCGAAGCCCCGGCCCTCGACTGGTTGCTCGGCGAACTCAACCACCCACGGGTGGTGGCGATTGGTGAAACCGGCCTGGACTATCACTACGAGCCCGAAGCCGCGCAATTGCAGCAGGCGTCGTTCCGCCTGCACCTGCACGCCGCCGAGCAGACCGGCAAACCGGTCATTGTCCACACCCGAGGCGCCCGCGCCGACACCCTGAGCCTGCTGCGCGAAGCTGCATTGCCCCAGGCCGGTGTGCTGCATTGCTTCACCGAAGACTGGGACATGGCCAAGGCGGCCCTTGACCTTGGGTTCTACATTTCCCTGTCGGGCATCGTCACCTTCCGCAATGCCGACGCCCTGCGTGACGTGGCGCGACAAGTGCCGGCCGACCGGCTGCTGGTGGAAACCGACTCGCCGTACCTGGCACCGATTCCCCATCGCGGCAAGCCGAACCTGCCGGAGTATGTGCGCGATGTGGCGGATTATCTGGCGATGCTGCGCGGTGAATCCTACGAGCGCTTTGCCGAGCAGACCACCGAGAACTTCAAGCGCCTGTTCCCGCTGGCTCACGTCGCCGTTTAACGCGGCCAAATCCGAGGCAAAAAAAAACCCGGCTTCTGGGGGGGGAATCCGGGTTAAGACCATTAGGAGTAAAACAAGGGCACACAGTCCGTCGGTACCCAGATCGACGCTTCACTTGGGGGAGATGTCGCGCCGACACTTGAAGTATTGATCAGTATCCGATTCAGTCCAGTCGTGTCTGGTCGTTTTTTAAACAGATTTGGAATACGCGCGCTTCGCTTGAGTTCTCATTGAACGGGTGTACAGGCGTAAACGTTATGTATTATTTCTGACTGATCGCCATGAATTCGTTGGCGCGCTGAAAGTAATGTGTATAACGGGTTCACATAGGCGTTGCCCAACGACCGTTCAGTCGGGATAATCCCTCGCACCGGGTAAATCGTATCGCCACGTATCCTTGGCCCTGCGCAACCCTCCCTTTACCGACCTCTGCAGACCTTTTCCTCATGCAAAAAGAACCCCGTAAGGTCCGTGAGTTTCGCCGCCGCGAGCAGGAAATTCTCGATACCGCCCTCAAGTTGTTCCTCGAACAAGGCGAAGACAGCGTTACCGTCGAGATGATTGCGGATGCCGTGGGTATCGGCAAAGGCACCATCTACAAGCACTTCAAGTCCAAGGCCGAGATCTACCTGCGCCTGATGCTCGACTACGAGCGCGACCTGAACGAGCTGCTGCATTCGGCCGATGTGGACAAGGACAAGGAAGCTCTGTCGCGGGCCTACTTCGAGTTCCGCATGCGTGACCCGCAGCGCTACCGCCTGTTCGACCGCCTGGAAGAGAAGGTGGTCAAGGGCCATCAGGTGCCGGAAATGGTCGAGGAGCTGCACAAGATCCGCGCCTCGAACTTCGAGCGCCTGACCCTGCTGATCAAGGGCCGCATCAGCGAAGGCAAACTTGAAGACGTGCCGCCGTATTTCCACTACTGCGCCGCCTGGGCGTTGGTGCATGGCGCCGTGGCGCTGTACCACTCGCCGTTCTGGAGCAATGTGCTGGAAGATCAGGAAGGCTTCTTCCAGTTCCTGATGGACATCGGCGTGCGCATGGGCAACAAGCGCAAGCACAGCACTGAGCTGCCACCCGTTGAAGCCACGCCCGCCGAGACGCCTGCCACGGAATGATTTGCTGCCAGGCGCAGTAACCCAGGAATATACTCAGGTAAGGCGCTTGCTAAAAGCTGATTTATGAGTCAGCTTTTAGTGCGTCCGAATTATCCTCTGCCGGAGTGATCCATGATCGTTGATCGTCAAGGCAGGCGTTTTCGCAATTTGCGGATCAGCCTGACCTCAGCCTGCAACTACGCGTGTACCTACTGCGTGCCTAACGGCAAGCGGCTGGTGGCTGCCCAGGACGAACTCTCGGCCGAGGCCATGGCCCGTGGCGTGGCTTACCTGATCGAAGCTGCCGGTATCGAGCGCCTGCGCATCACCGGCGGCGAGCCGTTGGTCAGCCCCAAGCTGGAAGCCTTCATGGGCGCCGTGGGCGGGATGGGCCTCAGTGACATCAGCCTGACCACCAACGGCCAACTGCTGGCGCGCAAACTGCCGCTGCTGGTGGACGCCGGCATTCGGCGGATCAACGTCTCCCTCGACACGCTGAACGCCGACGCCTTCCGCAGCATCGCCCGTGGCGGCGACCTGGCCACGGTGCTCGATGGCATGGACCAGGCGCGTGCGGCCGGGATCAAGATCAAGGTCAACATGGTGCCGCTGCGCGGTCAGAACCTCGACCAGGTGATGCCGCTGCTCGACTATTGCCTGGAGCGCGGCTACGAGCTGCGCTTTATCGAACTGATGCGCATGGGCCACCTGGCCAAGGACTCCAATGCGTTCCTGCAGCAATTCGTCAGCCTTCAGCAACTGCTGAGCCTGATCGGCGAACACCACGAATACCTGCAAGCCAACGCTCCCGTGGATGCCACGGCGGTGCGCTACGAAGTGCCGGGCAAAGGCTTCTTTGGCGTGATCGCCAACGAAAGCGTGCCGTTCTGCCGTACCTGTTCACGGTTACGGCTGTCGTCCACCGGTTGGCTGCATGGCTGCCTGTCGTCGAGCAACCGTCACTATGTCGGCGACCTGCTCGATAAACCGCGCCATCAGGCGCTGCCTGCCTTGCAGGGCTTGTTGATGAAGGCTCTGGGCGACAAACAGGAAGTGGCGTTCTCTGGCGGTGCGACCATCATGAAGATTATCGGCGGCTAACCCTTTCCCCTGGATTACACACAATCCAGTGTGGAAGGGGGCTTGCCCCCTCCCACATTTAGTGATGCGTTGTTTCCAAATGGCGCGGATTCTGCATCTCGTGTCCATTCGCCGGTTTTCCGTCACCGGCTTCTGGAGGATTAGGATGCGTAGTCTGGTTTTGTTGCTGGCGTCGTTGGCGCTGAGTGGTTGCATGACCGTCAGCGATATGGCCGAAGGCACCCGTTATCAGATGAGCGATGCCGGGTTGCTGGATCACAGCGACACCCGGCGCACCGCCTCGATTCGCGTGCAGCCGGACTCCTTCATCTTCATCGCCCAGGGCGCCTTCGTGCCGCCGGGCAGCGCCTATCCGCGACCGAACGTGGTCGCCGAAGAAGCCTTCAACGGCTTCGTCGAATACTTCCCCATGGTGCGCCGCGCCCGTCAGCCCGAAGGCCTCGAACAAGCCATGGCCGAAGCCCGTGCGGCCGGCGCTCACTACTTGCTGTACTGTCGCTTCGCCAAGGCAGATGACCGCATCGGCAACGCCGATGAGTGGACCGATCAGCAGGCCCTCGACCGTGTCGGCCTGGACAGCGGCGTTATCCAAATCATGTTGATCGAGACCAGTACCCAGTATTTGATTGATACTGCACGGATTCACAGTCGTGGCGGTTTACTGACGTTCCACGACAATAAGCCCCAAGATCTGATCGCTCGCCCCCTGGCGCAGTACGCCCGAGGCCTGCTGGGCATGAGCGATCAGTAAGCCAGAGGAGAACCCCATGACCGATTCCGCCAAGGCCAATGATCTATTGGCCCAACTGCCCAAGGGCAAGGGGCCGGCGCCGGTGCATCTGTGGAACCCGGACTTCTGCGGCCACATCGACATGCGTATCGCCCGCGACGGCACCTGGTATTACCAGGGCACGCCGATCGGGCGTAAACCGATGGTCAAGCTGTTCTCCAACATCATCCGCCGCGATGGCGATGAGTACTTTCTGGTCACCCCCGTGGAAAAGGTCGGCATCACCGTCGAGGATGCGCCGTTTGTCGCGATCACCCTGGAAGTCGAAGGGCAGGGCGAAAGCCAACGGTTGCGCTTCACCACGCAAGTCGACGAGCAGGTTGAGGCCGGTCTCGAACACCCGCTGCGGGTGGTGATCGACCCCGACACCGAGGAGCCTTCGCCCTATCTGCGGGTGCGCACCAACCTCGAAGCCCTGGTGCATCGCAACGTGTTCTACCAATTGGTCGAGCTGGCGGTGAGCCGCCCGATCAACGGCCGGAACTGGCTCGGTGTATGGAGCGGCGGCGTGTTTTTCCCGATTGGCCTGGAGCCCTGAGGGCGGCTTTTTTTCCCCTGAAATAATTCGCTTGCTGCAAACGGCGGCTTTCGGTTATCAATTTGTACATGATTAGACATGTCCGATTTGATAAGAAAAAACGCGTCGTCGACGAACTCATCCGCCGTATCGAAGGTGGGGTGATGGCCGACGGTTTCCTGCTGCCGGGTGAGTATCAACTGGCCGAAGAGTTTGCGGTCAGTCGCGGCACACTGCGCGAAGCCCTGGCCGAGCTCAAGCGCCGCCACTACATTGCCACTCAAAGCGGCGTCGGCTCCATCGTCACCTTTGACGGCATGGTGCTCGACCAACACAGCGGCTGGGCGCAGGCGCTGGCCGACACCGGCGCCCTGGTGAGCACCGATATCCTGCGCTTCGAAGCCGTGACCCGCCCGGGCCTGTTCAGCCGTTTCGGCAGCGACCAATTTATTGCCCTCGACCGCCGTCGACGCACCGCCGATGGCCGCGCGGTGTCCCTGGAGCGCTCGCTGATGCCGGCCTCGGGTGGCCTGGAAAGCCTGCCCCGGGTCGGGCTGATCGACAACTCCCTGACCATCACCCTGGCCGCCTACGGTTACGTCGGCGCCGAAGGTGATCAATGGATCGGCGCCGAGCCCCTGACCGCTGAAGACGCCGAGCTGCTCGGTCGTCCGGCGGGCACGGTGTTTCTCAAGGCATCGCGCACCACTTACGACCGGCGCGAGCGTTTCATGGAGTACGTCGAAAGTCTGCTCGACCCTGTGCATTTTCGTCTGCACTTGCAGTTTGGAGCGGCGAAATGACCGCGCACAGTCGCGCCCTCGGCGCCTTCTACGGCCTGGCGTTGGGCGATGCCCTGGGCATGCCCACCCAGTCCCTGAGCCGCGAACAGGTCAGGGCGCGCTTCGGTGCAATCACTGGCCTGGAAGATGCCGACGCCGACCAACCCATCGCACCGAACATGCCCGCCGGCTCCATCACCGATGACACCGAGCAGGCGATCCTCGTCGGCGAGTTGCTGGTGGAAGGCCAGGGCACGATCGCGCCGAGCGTACTCGCGCAGCGCCTGATCGACTGGGAAGCGCGGATGCGCGCCAAGGGTTCCCAGGACCTGCTGGGCCCGTCGACCAAGCGCGCCATCGATATGATCCTCACCGGGCATACGCCTGAAGAGTCCGGGCGCTACGGCACCACCAACGGCGCAGCGATGCGCATCACGCCGGTGGGGATTGCCGCCGATGTCCGCGACCCTGCTTCGTTCATCCGGGCGGTGATCCAGGCGTGCCAGGTCACCCACAACACCAGCCTGGGCATCTCGAGCGCAGCGGCGGTGGCGGCAGTGGTTTCGGCCGGGATCAACGGGGCGGACCTGGGTGAAGCGCTGAACGTCGGCACCCAGATCGCCCAGCAGGCCGAATGCCACGGACACTGGGTTGCCGGCGGCCGTATTTCCACGCGCATCAGTTGGGCGCGGACCTTGAGCGTCGCCAGTGGCGACAAGGCGTTGTTCGCCGACCTGCTCTATGAGTTGATCGGCACCTCCGTCGCTTCCCAGGAATCGGTGGTGGTGTCGTTCGCCCTCGCGCAGCAAGTGGCGGTGGGCGCGATGAATGCCTTCGAAGCCTTGTGCCTGGCCGCCAGCCTGGGCGGCGACACCGACACCATCGCCGCGATCCTCGGCGCGATGCTGGGGGCGTGCCTGGGGATGCAGTGCTGGCCTGCGGCGATGATTGAACAGGTCAAGCAGGTCAACGGGTTGGCGTTGCAGCCGCTGGTTGAAGGGTTGCTCACCTTGCGCCAGGCGCCACAGGCCGGCCCGCTCGCACATTGACCGAGTCAAGATTGCGATTTGCGAATTTGCCACAACCCTAACAATACCGGTACCAGGAGCCCCCGCACATGAGTACGCCCACTTCCGGCCCAAGCGCCGGGCGCTTGGAAACACGCGGCATCGAACCGGTCCCCGAAGGCGAGTGCAACGGCCATCCGCTGCAACTGTTCTGGGTGTGGTTCGCGGCCAACATCAGCATCCTGGGGCTGCCGCTGGGCGCCACCCTGGTTGCGTTTCGCGGCTTGGCCATCTGGCAGGCGGTCATCGTCGCCATTCTCGGCGCCGCTGGCTCCTTCGCGGTGGTGGGTGTCATCTCGATCGCCGGGCGTCGTGGGCACGCGCCGAGCCTGACGCTGTCCCGCGCCATTTTCGGCGTGCGCGGCAATATCGGGCCGACGCTGGTGTCGCTGATGTCGCGCCTGGGTTGGGAAACCGTCAACACCACCACCGCCGCCTTCGTGCTGCTGTCGTTGTGTACGATCCTGTTCCAAACCCCGGTCGAGGCAAAAAGTGCGCCGCTGCTGACCCTGCTGTTCATCGCTATTTTCGTGCTGCTGACCCTGGCCGTTTCCGGCCTGGGCCACGCTACCTTGCTGGTGATCCAGAAGTGGGCGACCTACGTATTCGGCGCCTTGAATATCCTGGTCGGTGGCTTCCTCTGCGCGACCATCGACTGGAGCGCAGTGTTCAACGCCACCCCGGCGCCCTTGAGCGCGATGCTCATCGGCATCGGCACCATGGCCGCCGGCACCGGTATCGGCTGGGCCAACGCCGGCGCCGACATGTCGCGCTACCAGCACCGCAGCGTCAAGGCCGTGCGCCTGGTGGCATCCGCCGCGTTCGGCGCGGGCATTCCGTTGGTGCTGCTGATCACCCTCGGTGGCCTGCTGTCGGTGGGCAACAACGACCTGGCGTCGGCGACTGACCCGATCGTCGCGATCCGCGACATGCTGCCCACCTGGATGGCCGTGCCGTACCTGATCACGGCGTTTGGCGGGCTGTTGCTGTCGAATAACCTGTCGGTGTATTCGGCCGGTCTCACCACCCTGACCCTCGGCTTGAAGGTCAAGCGCGTGTACGCGGTGATCGTCGATATCGTGGCGATCTTCGCCGGCTCCATCTACTTCATGCTGATCGCCGGCAGTTTCTACGGCCCGTTCATCACCTTCATCTCGTTACTGGCGGTGCCGATCACCGCGTGGGTGGGGATCTTCGTGGTCGACCTGATTCACCGTCATTACTACAGCCCCAAGGACCTGCTGGACGTCAGCCCAAGCAGCGCCTATTGGTATCGCGGCGGGGTGGAATGGCGTGCGTTGGGTGCCTGGGCCGTGGCGATCGGGCTCGGGTTCAGTTTCACCACCATCGGCACCACCGCCGACAACATCTGGTTCGCCGGGCCGTTGTCCGACTCCTGGCTGGGCCACAACGGCCTGGGCTGGATCGTGACTTTCCTGGTGGCCGGCGGCATGTATGCGGCATTGGGCGGCGCCGCTGACCGGCGTCCGGCGTTAGTCGAGCGTGCCAATGCCTAGGTTGCTGCACACCGGCCAGGTCATCGTCGACTTGGTCATGGCCCTCGATCAATTGCCGGCGAGCGGCGGCGACGTGTTGGCGCAATCGGCCAGTTTCGAAGCCGGCGGCGGCTTTAATGTGATGGCGGCGGCGCGGCGCAACGGGTTGCCGGTGGTCTACCTGGGGCGCCATGGCACTGGGCGTTTCGGCGACCTGGCCCGCGCGGCGATGCGCGCCGAGGGCATTGAAATGGCGCTGCCCGCCAGCGGCGACAAGGACACCGGCCTGTGCGTGGCGCTGACCGAAGCCAGCACCGAGCGCACCTTCATCTCCCATATGGGCGCCGAGGGTGAGCTGAGTGCCGAGGACTTGGCCAACGTCGTGCCGCGTGCCGATGACTACGTGTACGTGAGTGGCTACAGCCTGCTCCTCGACGGCAAGGCCCAGGCGCTGATCGACTGGCTACTGGCGCTGCCACGAGCGATTGCGGTGGTCTTCGACCCTGGCCCGCTGGTCAAGGCGCCGGATTCGGCGTTGATGCGCGCGCTGCTGCCGCGTATCGACATCTGGACCTGCAACGGCCCGGAAGCCGTGGCGTTCACCGGCGCGGCGGATATTGCCGAGGCGCTGCTGGCGCTCAACCAGCACCTGCCCACCGAAACGCTGCGGGTGGTGCGCGATGGACCGAAGGGTTGCTGGGTCGGGCGGGCGAATGCGCTCGAGCATGTGCCCGGCTTCAAGGTGCAGGCGGTCGACAGCAATGGCGCGGGAGACGCGCACGCGGGCGTGTTTATCGCCGGTTTGGCCAACGGTTTGAAAGCTCTCGACGCGGCCCGCCGCGCCAATGCGGCAGCCGCTTTGGCGGTGACGCGCTGGGGGCCGGCGACTTCTCCAGGCACCGCCGAAGTCGACGCATTACTCTCTGGATAAAGCCCACATGGGTTTTGTAGTGTCTGAAAAATCGGGGGCTTACCCTAATGCAGGTCAGTTAAACGATAGAGCGGGCAACCGCTAACCCGTGGCGAGGGCGCTTGCTCCCGTTGGACTGCGTAGCAGTCCCCTCTGTTGGGGCCGCTTCGCGTCCCAGCGGGAGCAAGCTCCCTCGCCACAGTGACAGTGTTCTTCCTTAACTGACCGGCATTAGGGCTTACCCGGCTTTGCGCAGCGTTTCTGGCCCCGGTCACATGACCTTCGGCGTTCGTCGCGCTATCGATGCATCAAGGCGCAGGCTGTTTCGGTGCGCCAGGGATATTCGAGTCGTCGCCCTTGTTGATATTCGGCTGATTGACACCTGGGCCCATCTTGCCGTTGCCGACGGCCGCTGGCGCCTGGCGCTGGGTGTCGTTGCCTTGGGTGTGCGGGTCGGCGCCGTTGTCGATGATCGCGCCACCATTGGTGTCGAGGCCGGTGCCCATCGAGTCCTGGGATTTCTGGGTCGCCGGGCTGGTCGGAGTGTCGACCGGATCAGTCTTGCCGGTGGACGAGGACGCGGCGAAGGCGCTCAGCGAGGCAGCGGACAACAGCGCGGTGAAGGCGAGGGCGGCACACTTGGAATGCTTCATGAGGGTGTCTCCATTAGGATTAATGTCCTTACCCTTTATTGGTCAGCCCTCGTTTGCTGTTCGTGCCTCGATGCCGACGAGCGGTCTCAGGACACCTGTAAGATTTTGTGTGCCGAAATGTGGCGCGCTATCAGACGTGCCACGGTGATCATCCAGTTCAGGGCGGCGATGGCCAGTACGCCCATCATCAATGTCGACAGGCCGTAGTCTACGATGATCCTGCCCGCCAGCCAGGGAAACCCGAAGACGCCGACAAAATACGCCAGGCTGAACAGCAGCAACGCCTGGGACGTAGTGCCGGGCGGCGCTTCGTGGGCTACCAGCCCATTGATCACCGAATACGTCAGGCCATACCCGACCCCCAACGTGGCAGCCGCCAGCAGGTAGCTGAGGTTACCGCTCACACCAAAAGCGAACAGTGCGATCGACCCGAGCATGGCCCCGGACAACACACACACCGCCCGATAGGCATCACGCTTGACCACGAAGCTGGCGATCAACAGGCGGCTGGTGATCGCGGCACTCAGGAACCCTGCGAAAAACAGCGAATAGTCCAACCCATGCGCGGCCGCGTAGCTGGTCTGGAACGATGAAAGCCCGCCAAACACGCAACCGCCCAGGCCGACCATCAAGATGGCGAACGCCGCCTTGGAAGACAGCACCCGGCGGCTGGCGGCCAGGGAAATCCTCGACGTCGGTGCATTCGCGTGATGCTTGAGTTGTGCGCCCAATCGCCAGAACATCACCACCCCGGCCAGGCTGGCCACCCCAGCGATATAGAACGCGGTCGTCAGGGGCAGGTCCAGCGCACTGGTGGCTCGTCCGAGCAAAGGGCCGGCACCGATTCCACTCAACATGCTGCCCGACAGCAGCGCAAAGTACTTGGCCCGCTGCCTGGGCTCAACCAACAAGGTCACGATGATCGGGCCCAGCGTGTAGAACACGCCCCAGCCCAATCCGAGGGCCAGCCCGAATAGCATCAAGCCTTGGCCAAACCCTGGCGTCAGGGCAAAGCCGAGGCAGGCCACCACCAGCAACACGCCCATCCCCGCAATAGCCCGTGCCGCGCCCAACGCATCGGCCAAATGCCCCGAGAGCACTACCGCCACGAAGGTACTGAGCATCGCCGTGGAAATTACGCTGCCGGCGTCGTGCTCATTCCCGCCGCGCGAATGAATCAGCAACGACAGCAGAAACGTCGAGCCGTAGGACAACGACAACAGGAAGCTGGCAAGGCAAAACAGGGCGAATAATTTTCCGCCCACCGGGGATGTGGAGTTCATGAGCACGCCTTGGAATCGTTGGAGTTATGGCCAACTTCTACCATGCACTTGAGGGCGGATTGTTCTGTGGTTGGTGGCGCTTGCATTAGCCCGCAACGGAGTAAGGTGCCCTGGCCACCCCGAAATTGCACTGCAATCTGTCATCAAACCGTCTTAGTATGTGGCCTTTGAATTTGCCCAAGGCGCGCCCATGACCATCGAGATTCGCCCCGCCGTGCCCAGCGATGCTGCGCAGATCCTGACTTTCATTACCGAGCTTGCCGAGTTTGAGAGGGCTCGTCATGAAGTGATCGCCAGTGTGGTGGATATCGAGCGCAGCCTGTTCAGCGAGGGTGCGACTGCCCATGGGCTGATTTGCCTGCGCGACGGTTTGCCGATCGGGTTCGCGGTGTTCTTTTTCAGCTATTCCACGTGGCTGGGCAGCAACTGCCTGTACCTCGAAGACCTCTACATCAACCCCGAGCAACGCGGTGGCGGGGCCGGCAAGAAGTTGCTGCGCCACCTGGCGAAGATCGCCTGCGACAACGGCTGCGGGCGTTTCGAGTGGAGCGTGCTGGACTGGAACGAACCGGCGATTGCCTTCTACAAATCCATCGGTGCCCAGCCCCAGGAGGAGTGGGTGCGTTACCGCATGGAGGGCGATGCGCTGCGGGATTTCGCCCAGGGCTGATGACGGCCTCGATGACAACCGGCGTCCCGACGCCGGTTTTTTTACGCGATCTCTCACTATATGGGATGTAAATTTATATATTGAGATATTTAAAGGTCTGGGTTTATAGTCGGCTGCATCAGCACTCACTACCAAAAATAAAACAGGTGAAGCGATGCAGGTACACCCTCTGTCACTCCCCGCCGTGCCCGAACCCACCTATGGCGAGCGGCTGAAGCACAAGGTGGTGATCATCACCGGCGCCGCCCAAGGCATTGGCGAGGCGATCGTTGCCTGCTTCCAGGCCCAGCAGGCACGTTTGGTGATCGCCGATATCCAGGCCGAAAAGGTCGAGCAAGTCGCCGCCCACTGGCGCGAACGCGGCGCCGAGATTTACGCACAGCCGGTCGACATCACGTCCCAGGCGCAATGGCAGGCGTTGGTCAATCTGGCCATCGAGCGCTTCGGCCGCGTCGATGTGCTGGTCAACTGCGCTGGGGTCAATGTGTTCCGCGACCCGTTGCAGATGACCGACGAGGACTGGCGCCGCTGCTTCGCCATCGACCTCGACGGTGCCTGGTACGGCTGCCGCACCGTGTTGCCGCACATGATCGAGCAGGGCATCGGCAACATCATCAATATCGCCTCGACCCATTCCAGCCACATCATTCCCGGCTGTTTTCCCTACCCCGTCGCCAAACACGGTCTGCTCGGCCTGACCCGCGCCCTCGGCATCGAATACGCGCCCAAGGGCATCCGCGTGAATGCCATCGCCCCGGGCTATATCGAAACCCAGCTCAACGTCGACTACTGGAACGGTTTCCCCGACCCCCACGCCGAGCGCCAGCGCGCGTTCGACCTGCACCCGCCCAAGCGCATCGGCCAGCCTGTGGAGGTGGCGATGACTGCGCTGTTTCTGGCCACCGATGAGGCGCCCTTTATCAACGCCACCTGCCTGATGATCGATGGCGGGCGGTCGGTGATGTACCACGACTAGAACTTGTCACTCTCCAATAACAACAAGAGGTGCCGTTCATGAAAAAAGCACTACGCGTACTCACCGCCGCCATCGCGTTAAGCGGCTTCAGCAGTCTGGCCGTTGCCGAACAAGTAAAAATCGGCTTCCTGGTCAAACAGGCCGAAGAACCCTGGTTCCAGACCGAATGGGCCTTCGCCGAAAAAGCCGGCAAGGAACATGGTTTCACCGTGATCAAGATCGCCGTGCCTG